>Ga0123342_1000931_pt1 | contig 48683 bp, 19 predicted proteins | sample Turbeawhitnodule_FD_89960 | JGI IMG/M metagenome (GOLD analysis project Ga0123342, IMG submission 89960) | Root nodule microbial communities of legume samples collected from Mexico - Turtle bean Mexico white nodule | ecosystem: Host-associated > Plants > Roots > Nodule | place: Mexico: Nepantla...
AAGATATTACAAATTGGGATATATAACAGTGAAGGAGGGGATGTTAATATATAACCCTCAAACCTCCTTCCCAAACAATGAACCCACCGATGTGGGACTTGGGATTAAGCCAAAATCAACAAAATGGAGGATCCCTACCGGATACAACACGTATGTTGATGAAGATGATGGAGGCAATGAGGATACATAACGATGAACGTGTTGAGGATTTCAGAAGAGCACAGGAGGAAACAAGGCTAAGGATGAAAGAAGCATTAAGAGGATAGGAGCAACTCCAAAGGTGAAATGAGGAGCTTTAGAGGCAGGTGGATGGTCGGATGTCAGGTACAGGTGATGGAGGAGGTGAAGCCATATTAGCAACCTTAAACCCTAAACCCTAAAAATCAAACATGACTTTAGATCCATACACCATTGAGCATAGGTAAAAGATGCTAACCTTTCTTTACACGTGATCCCCGACCACGCCTTTAGTTGAGCCATAGTAAAAATCTCAGAGCTATCAACTCTATCATTCTTAAAAATGATGAGATTCATTTGCTTTCAGATTTCCCCAACCACAGCAATCCACACACTTCCCCGAATAATGTTAATCTAATTTGAAGCCCATCACAGTTTAAACTGCAAGAAATGGGATCTGGCATCCCGATGGTATACCATAACCTCCCCGATCCACTTACTACACATGCACAACCCTCCAAGTTACTTTACAATTGAAGAAAATATGACTTCCAGATTCCTTAACCTCCCCACACATAACACACAAGGTGTTTTCCAAAATTACTCTTTTTTCTCCAAGTTAACACAAGTCGGTAGCCTATCTCCCAAAACTCTCCATGCAGTTGTCATTGATGAGGTTAACACCTTAATGCTCCAAAATGCCTCATACAATGATCTAAATACTCCCCCTTTTGTCTTCTTAAGACAAATATAGACCGAGCTCACCGTGTAAACTAACCCTTCATCCGCCTTCCACAACCATTGATCCGTTGACCCCGTTGAAGGGACTTTGTTAACCAACCAAGACAACAAATGATTTTCTTCTTCCTCCTCCCAAGCAAACAAACCATGCCTCCAATACACTCTCTAATGCCAAATGTCATTAATCCAAGATCTCATTTGTGATAAATTTGTATTTGTATTGTTATCAATGGTAATAGAAAAAAGTCTCGTAAACTTTATTTCTGTAGCCTCACTGTGAAGCCACTTATCTTCCCAAAACTTTATTCGCTTCCCATCGCCTAGCCTCCAGGTGACATTATCCTCAAAGTTAAATCTCCATTCCTCCGACCTCCAAACTTTCTTTAAATCCTTCCACCAAAAAGACTCCTTAGGATTACTTTCCTCACTTCTTAGGTTTCTCACCATACTTTGATTCAAGAATCTCTTTCCACAATTCATCCTCCATAGGTTGAAGACGTCAAATCCACTTTCCAAGTAATGCTACATTAAATAACCTAATATATTTTATTCCTAGCTCACATTCATCTCTAGAATCACATACTTTTTCCCACGCCACCCAAACCGTTTGCATGAATTTGTTTGTTATATTGTGTAGGTGGTTCTATTGTTGTGGTAAATTGCTGCTCTTATCATTTTAAGATTGATGATATCATGATAAGATTGATGATAGTGGTGACTATGCATGTTAAAAATATGTGGGAGTTTATTTTATTATATGTGTATAATTAATTTGTGTTAAAGAATTGATTTTAATAGATTAATTGTTTATTTAAATTTAAATTTAAATTTAAAAATTGATTTTAATCCTACTAGTGACCCCAATCGTATTAGTAACCTCAAACTAGTAATCCTAATATTACATAAATTTATTTAACATTTTTTCTTTAACAATATTATTAATATAAATAAATAATAATAATAAAAAATAAAATTATAACATAACAATAACATAATTATTCATAATAAAAAATTATATAATAATAATTATAAAAAAATTATTTAAATTTAATACAAAAGTAGTTTTTATTTATATATATTTTTTAAATTATAAATATTTAAATTATATATTTTTATCTAACAATTTCCAATTTTATATATATTGATAAATTTTCATCTAAATATTTTTATAATTATAAATATTATAATTTTATTTTAAATTGAAACACAACTATTTTCTCACAAAAATTCACATAATTTGTTTTTTTTTTAAAATTAATTCCTACACAGAATAGAAAATAATATTTTAATTATAAATAACTAAAATACATAAATAAAGAAATCATATTTTTCTAAAATTATTTTAAATATAAGAGTAAATTTGTATACATTTAAATAATATTATTTTTATTACAACTTTCTATATTCCAATTTTTTAAGTAATTCATATTTTTTTTCAAAATAATTATTACTAAAAATAATTTACAAAATATTAATTAACTAAAATCTAAAAAAGATAACTCATATTATTTAAAATATTTTAAAGATAAAAATAAATTTATAAACTTACAATTTATCTATTTTAAAAAATTAAAGATTTTACCATAACAATAAAATTTCTCACCAATTTCAATAAATGTACTCAAGAAACCTTAATCCACACAAACTTTTAGTCAAACATAAACATTAGTTAATTTATACTTTTCTTAAAATTTGAAAACCATAATTTTTTTTCTATAAATTGATTTCTGCGTGAATGAGCTCAGCCCATCTATTTTTATCTTACAATACCTCAATTTACTTTTATAGTTTGATTTTATTTTTCATTTTGAATCCAAACTCCTGAATTATTAAAAAAGGTAGATTCAAACTTGATGTAAGAAAAAAATCAATTTTGATGAGTTTCTAAGTTTTGTTATGGATTGTGTTTTGCAGAGCTTAACACAACTGGTGCATTGCGTACTGGTTTAGTTGTTAAGGAGAAGAAGTAGAGAACAGCATCCATAAAGCCAAAACACGCACTTGACATTGCAAAGTAGCCACCACCATCCACTTACGACGACGTTCGAAAGAATGAGAGTGGTTGTATTAACCATTATTTCTAACCTAGACATGTTTGAAGGCCAAGGTAGGTTTTTGTCCATTTCTCTGATCACAATTGGAAGGTTCCACGAAGCTTCATCTTGTCACCACCACCATGCCACCACGGCCTTTCTCCCCAACCGTACACCACTTCAGCTTTCACGTTTTCAAATTAAAATAAATTAAATTACAATTCACGCCGTCCAATTCCACCTACGGTGAGTCATGCCATTCAACAACCAACGAAACGGTTGGTTCCTTTTTTTAGTGGAAAAATCATCTAAGAGATTAAGACTACGAGTTGATTAATTATATTATTAATTATGTTTATGACCACAATTAAGCCACATAGGAGTCTCTGCTGGATACTGTTTCTTCATGACCTAATCAATTAGGTGAATATAATTAATTGCACATAAAACATTTTATGGTGACCACAAGCCAACAATATTATTTCCATTCTGTAACATCACTACTCACAACTGCCATTTTCGCTATCCATCTCTCATCTACCTAATTTCAATTCATTTGTACTTTTTTTTAATTCATAATTCAATTGTATTTTATAGATTCCAGTTATTAATTTTGTTTCCTCTTAGTTATTTTTAAAGAAATGAACCTTAAAGAAAGTTCATAATGCATGCATGAATCTCAGTGATATTCAAGTTTAATGATACGATTGTTGAAGCAGAAGTTATTTGTTGTTTTCTTAAATGACGCTAGATAAAACAAATAATTGATCACCAAACATAAGACAAATTACAGTTTATTTTATTTTAAGTTATACTTTTAGGAAGTTATATTTTAAAAATCACACACACAAATGCGAACTCCCCAAATAAATATTCATCTTATGATGTCAACTTTTTAAAATCTTGTAATTAACTTTGTCGGTCGATGATGACATATTTGAAAAAAACAATATATATAAAAGATGGAAAACAATGAAATATTTTGAGAATGTAACAGCTTCAGTCCAGAAGATTTTCATCTAATATGCTTCTAGATGTGTTTCCAAAGAGGACTATAACAATTTAAATATCAGAAAATAATGTAATTATGATTGGCCATAATTAAGGAAAAAGAAAAGAAAACGTAGATACAAGTATTTTTCTTATGTATGCATACGTAAGTAGATACGAATATTATCGCATATTATTTTTCAACGATATTGTATTTTAATGGCTCGTGGTGTCTTTTAGTTAATAATTTTTTTTATCCGCATCCATCTAAGAATAAATTACTTTATCTTACCCCAAAAGGGTAATAATAATAGCCTTTCCTTTGCCGGTTTTATATAATAATGTATGAGAACTATAATAACATTACAAAGGTTAATATGTTTATAGTATAAAATGTTGGGTATGTGCAAATTTCTGATGACATTTTTTCTGAATTTTCTGAATGATTATTGTTTTGTAATATTGCATCAGGAATATCCTTGTAAAGTGAATTGGCTCAGTATTATTTGTTTGATTGATTTAGATTGAAAAAGAAAGGATGGTGAATTAGGTGATGAAGACACATCATGGACATTAAGGTTGTTCTTGAAAGGGTGACACGTGGATTTGTACATAGTGTCTGATTTTGAGGAGGAACTAGTTTACAATAAGTGAAGACAACGTTAGTTACTGTTAAAGAAGATTTTGGCAACAGCGTTTTGGTGAAATAAAAGATACGAAATGTTGTGGTGTTGTTGAAACTGAGAATGAAGAGGAAGGTGAGTCATGAGTGAGGTCCTAATTATGACTCACCCTTCATTGTGACACCAAGGACAATGTCGGTTTCTTCAACATTATTCATGGCCCATCATTTTTTTCTCTGCATCATCAAATGTTAACACATACATCATGGATCATGGATCATGGATCATGTGTCATTGGAATGATAATAATAATAGTCTTAGGTTTGGAATGTTGTGGATGAAGAGGTCAAGGAGTTTAGAAGTAGAAGGTGGAGTGAATATTTTACTTAATTTATTATTTAAATATTTATCTTAATTTAGTTGAATCGAGTTAAGCCTAGCAATCATGGGACAAGATTTGATTTGGTGGGTCCAATCCAAGTCATCGACACGTGGCGCAGTGTTGGCGTTTGAGTTCGCACGCGATAGTGGGGCTCTGCTCTGTTACATGTCTCTTATTCAATGTCTCTCTTGTTTTCCAAATGAATAATTAAACTTAATGCGTGGGTTTTCAAGAATTTGGCTAAAACTATGTTAAAACTATGATGGTTAGTTCAAAATTTAATAATGGAGATTGTGTGAATATTTTTCCAAGGTAACACGTTTTTCCATAACAACCCAAAAGTCTGAATTCTTAAAATGTACTTTCATTGATTGATCTTAAAATTATTTCATCTAACTTTGGTTGCAATTTGATCTTACACTAAAATTTGCCCAACTTGGTTTGACTTGTCCTAATCTTTGAGTTGTAAAAGAAAAACTTGTGAGTTGAAAAAGGACAATGGATTGTTTCAATTCTTGACTTTTAGAGGCAGATAAGAATATGAATTAAAATCCCTAATTTTGTGTCTGAATTTTCAACTATTTTGACGACGCAAGTGTTGTAGGTACAAACTGGGTTGTGTTCGATATGAAGATGTCAATTACGTAGACGAAGGGGGAAGAGGAAAACCTTATAAGTTCCACAAATATGAGAAATGAATATAAAATGCCTTTTAAATAGATTAAAAATAAAATAAAATAAAATAAAATAATCTCTGTCTTAATGTGCAGCATCATTCATACAGTGTCTTTCCATGCAGTCTTGTATCGTATCCAACGTACAGAAAACTCATTATGCCACATTACACAATAATGGTAAAAAGTACTTCCCATTCCGAATAACACATTTTAAAAAACATTTCGGGTAAGGTATCACAGAAAACAAAAGTGTTATTATGATAATATTTTCACCATTTTAAATATATTAAATTACAGAAAAGAGATAAATTCGGATAACAAAGAAGTGGGTAAGGGGTATTTTTGAATAATATAAAACATATTTTAGATTAAGCATTTTGAAAGAGTAAAATATCTTTCAAAACAACCATTCGAAATAATGATAAAAAATTTCCTGAAAACATGAAAAATTATGTAAAATGAACACTATTTACCTAATTTTAGACACGACATTCCCGAAAAAGAAATCCAGATATGTAAACTGAATCCTAGACACTTTAAAAAGGAGAAGGGGAAATGAAAATTTGAAAAAATATGAATGTGCAGGAAGTAAAGTGTGTGTGGAGAAAGAAGAAGCCTTTTTTTTTTTTATTAAGCTCTTTATTATGCTATTTCACCTTTACACTACTGGGCCACAAATTGGTTTTGTTGAGTATTTGCACCATGTCAAGACTGTTTCTTCCTGCACCTCCATATCTTCTTCTGCCACCTCCATACACAACTTGAAAATACATTTTTATCCTTCTTGTGTCACTCCCATAGATTAGTTTTCGGATTATGTAATCCGGAAACTTATTTGAAAAAAGACTTCCGGATTACATAATCCGGAAATTAAATAAGACTTCCAGATTATGTAATCCAAAGAGTAATCATTGATCTGAAAAATGACTTCCGGATTATGTAATCCGCAAACTAATTACACATTTGAAAAATGACTTCCAGATTACGTAATCCGGAATATTTTAAAAGGGTATTTTTGGAAATTTAAAAACTTATGGAGGTGAGAGAAGAAGGTATGGAGGTGCAGGAAGAAAGAGTCCCATGTCAATAATGGTGTATAAGATATGGGGAATTACTTTCTGCACCTCCATATTTAACCTGTACCTTACAATTAGGTGAAATGACCAAATTATTCCTTCTGCTCCTCCCTATTGCACTTGTCATTGCTTTCACCACTGCCGTCATCATCAGAGGAGCTCACACTTAAGGAGAAAAAATAAAATAAAATTAGAAATAAACTTTTCAGAATATATATGAAATGTATTATGGAAAGCTCTCTTAGAACACATAAGTGTGTTATGGAAAACTTATTCCAGAAAAAAGAATTCTAGAAAGTATTATATATGTCATAAAATTTATTTTAAAAATATTTTTTGTATTTTCAAGAATGTATTTCATGAATTTCGGAAATTTTTTAAAAGCAGAGATAATCGGAAGTTACTTTAAATAAGGGCAAAATAGTCTTTTCGAAATCTGTGGGGGTGCAGGTTCAAATTGAGGGGGTATAGCTAGCAATCCCCTAAGATAACTTATGATACAAATACAACACTTGAAAGCCCAATGCAAGTTCGGGAGGAGACTGTTTCTTCCTGCACCTCCATATCTTCTTCTGGCACCTCCATACACAACATGAAAATACATTTTTATCTTTCTTGTGCCACCCCCATAGAAACTTTCGGATTATGTAATCCGGAAACGCATTTGAAAAAAGACTTCCGGATTATGTAATCCAGAATATTACAGAAGGGCATTTTTGGAAATACGAGAATCTATAGAGGTGAGAGAAGAAGGTATGGAGGTACAGGAAGAAGCAGCCTCGGGAGGATGAGTTTGCTTAAATGTCTTCCTGCACCCCATCATATTTGAAGAAAATTGTTTTACCCATTTTAAAAATAAGTTTTGGATTGCTCTTTCCAAAATATTTCCATAACATATTTTCCAAACACATTTTATTAATTCTGGAAGTACTATTTTTGAAATAAAAAAAATGTATTCTAGAAGAATATTTTGGAATGATTTTTTATCTTACCGATTTTGGAATGATTTTGTATTCTAAAAACATCTTTTCTTACGGAATTTCTATTCTTAAATCACTTTTTTTCTTATGAAATTTCTATTCTAGAATTAAATAAAACTGTGAAAAAGAATAATTTCGATATTTCAAAGAATATAGGGATGCAGGAAGAAAAAGGAAAAAAAATGTAGGGTGCAAGAAAAAACTTCTTATTTTCATTTTGTCAGTAATCAAGAAAGCAACTACACAGAATTGTGTTAGCCTGGTTCCAGAGCACGTTCATGCGATTGAGTAAAATTTTACAGCATAAAATATATTTTCCCAAAGTATCTTGAAATTTGGTTTTAATTTTCTAAAAATTATATGTTATCTAATAAAAATCCATGCGTTTAAGTTAAGCGAGGATTTAAAATCACAATAATTTTAATAAATATTAAAACTAAATTTGTATTAAATTTTTACAAGGACTACACTTGAATCTGAAAATATTTTAGAGCAAAAATATATTTTATCCTAATTTGGATTGACATGTGAGTTATAAACAAATAAATGATAAACTAATTAAAAGTTAAAATTTGAAGTCTAGTTTAAGGTGCATAAGTAGAAGTTAACTAGTTGAACTGAGTCAATAATTAGAAATTTAGATTTAATTTGTGTAAAAAAAAATAGGTGGCTAAAGTTTGAGTCATTTAATTAAACAATCATAAAAGAACTTAGGTTTCACTTATTAAAAAAAAAGTAAAGCTTGAAACTTTACTTGTTGAGCTTGTTTATAATTTAAATTTTTATTTTAAAAAAGTTATAATACTAGATAATAATAATTTTCAAATAGAAATGTATGCTAATTATACATTTGTGGAATGATGTTGTGAATTACATATGGACACAGGAAGAATATATATATTAGAAGTAATTTAAAAAAAAAAACTCATTTCTATTATTGATTTTCTTTTAATTTAACAATTCTACCATTAAAAGAACTAGATTTTAATAGCTTCCAACAATTCCTTACAACAAATAGGTATTTAAAATTTGGCGTCTGAATACAAAGTATATATACGTGTAATAGTTTTTAAGACTATTCAAAGTGAGTATTAAATATTTTATTCTTTCTAACACCATTCCAACAATCATGAAAATCTTTATTTTAGAAAAAGTGCAAATTATATATGATAATCAAAAGTGAAGGGTCACTATATAATCTCTGCTTATGAGTACTTGATCCACTTAACATCGATGAAAATTTTGACCATAGCTTAAAATTTGAGCATGAATTAAATATGAATCATTTTAATCAGATTTGGACTTAGTTTACAAAAGCTTGTACAAAACTAGGGTTAAACTACTTTTAACAGGTTGAATTAAATGAGTTTTCTTGTTCTAACCTGTTAGTAACATCAGGCTTACATTTGTCTTAAATATTTTTTTTTTAATTTTAATCACAATTTATGTTTGAAGTTTTTTAACCTAATTTCATTATAACCCATAGACCCATATAGTCTTAGCGATAAAAAAACAATACTCACCTGTATAGGCTTTTTTTTCTGGAGTCTCATTTTAAAAGTTAAAATGTACTCTTTTTTTTTTTATTCAAATTCATTATATAACTTGCTATTTACATTAAGCTCATGTATACTTGATGAAACATATACAGAGTTAGTATTTTAAATTGTTAGTAATAAAATCTATTCCATTCACTTATGGCCAATCCTAGCTTGCAAAAACCTGAAAAAGATGTAACATATTTACGTGACTGTGCTCTCAATACAAGATATTAATGGAAAAAACGCACGCGTAGCAACACACATAATCACGAATCAACTGTTAAAAATAAACAATACAGAATTTAATGTGGTTCGGTTGCCAACTGCAAGACTGCTGTAAGTTTTCGATGAGATTCTTAATTTGAATAATGTCTTAAAAAAATGAATAATTTATCAGAAAACTAAAATTTGAATACAGTGTGAATTCTCGATTTTAATATTGAAATTTTTCGATATTTAGTAAAAAATAGGAACCTTTCATCGTTTACGTTTTTTGACATCTACGACAACTATTAGGTTTTATTTCTGTCCAGTTGCACACCAATTACAAATATAATGATATCTTTAAATATAAATTATAAAGAAACACAATGATTAAACTTACTAGATATGATATCTAGTGAGTCCAACACCATTGGTCGTAACATTCTGTAACATTCTTACAAATAAAAGGTAAAAAAATTGGAAAGACAAAGGCATTATTTTCAAAAAGAAACTTGGAATGGAGGGTAAGAAAGACGTCAAGAAGATAATTTTTTCATTTGCTTAAACTTCCAACTATTTGCTCTAACTTCCAACCACTAGTACAGTAGGTTTGACATTGGCTGCAACTCTGCAGTTGAATTCAACAAAATGAATTACATTATCTGAAATCAAATTATGCAAAACCAATGAACTATGTTGGTGGTGTGGGCAGATTCTCCCATTTCCATAATCATAACACTCCTTCTCCTCTTCTTCCTCTTACGCTTTGCTCTCCTTTTCCTGTTTCTCCTCCTCCTCTTCCTTCTCTGTGCCAACCTCGTTCACCTCATCTTCCATTGATTCTCGTTCTAAACGGTAAGCTCCACTTTCTCAATCCACTTCTCATTTATTTATTATTTTGGTTCTTGCATAATATGCTACGCTGTTTGGGGCACCTGTGCGTACCCCTTGTACGTAGCTTCTTTTGATTTGTCCTCAAACCTTAATTACTCCCGCATAATGATTCATACCAAACACTAACAAAATATTTTTGCCCCGTCATGTACGGCTACACATGTACCTGAGACCGTGTTACGCCACGTGCCCTGTCCACTTCTATTTATACATACCCATACAATTTCCAAGTCGCCCACCCTTCTCGATGCGGGACTCCAAAATAACTTAATTTGTTACCTCTTCCTCTGCAATTATTGATTTTCCTGTTCTGTGTTCGGGTGGGGGTGGTAGGTTAAGGTTACTATCACGCAGGTGTTAGTTAAGAAACAAAATTAATTATCACGCACGTTCCATCACTTCTTCTATGAAAGGTTATTTTTAATTGTCTCTCTTTCCTGTCTCCTTGAATTTGGGGTAAAATTAATTTCAGGAGTTAAGTTCTGAGCTTAATGGATACCATCTTTCTGGATTGATCGGATTCCTGTTTTGCTGTCTGTTATTTTAAAAAACTGTTTCTAATTAGAGTACAGGAATTTCTTATACTTTGCAGGAGGCACTGCTTCATATTTCACACTTCACATTACTACTGATGATGATGGGGAACTTCACGGGTGTTCTTTTTATGGACAGTAGAGGGTTGAAGTTTTAAACCACATGGCCTTTCCAAAACATGCTTTTGTACAAGTTAAAAGTGTTTTTTACAACTTCTTTAGAATTACTTTTAACTTTGTATCCAAACAGATTAAATACTAGATTTGGTTAGAACTATTTGTTGTGCTTGCTTACAGTTACAAGTGTCTTTTATAAGTAGGTTCAGGATGGTGTTGATAAAGTTTGGAGCAACCTATTGAATTTCGGGTTGAAAAGGAACAAGTAATCTATGTATAAAGGAATTTAACTCTTCAAAGGTTTCATGTTGTTACTTGTTGGGTCCTTCAAGTATAATAAGAAAGAAAATGTTAATTTTACAATTGCATCATAAAACACATCACTATGATGTAGTAGCACAATGTAATTTCAGAATCTCTCCAAGTTGTATAATATATCAGCACTCAACTAAGAAAGAGTTGTATATTGTCTGCATGGGTGTTTGTAACGATAACTTTACTGCACTCTGAAATTATCCTTCCACTGCTCCTATACCCAAAGAGCCATATGCAACTTGGTAGAACATACCTGCTGTGATACATGTGCATGTTGCCTTATGCAAAGGATAATACCTCAGATCATTGATGCATAAGAAAGTGCCTGAGTAAAAAAGATGAAATCATATCTATTTAAAAAACCACATTTTTCTGGTCTTACTTTAGCATCTACTGACCTTGTATGTTCAATAGGAGAAAAGAATAAAAAAAAGGTTAAATTAACCATTTTACAAGTTAAAAATTAGTTTATCTACCATTTAATTTATAAAAAAAATATTTTATATAATTTATTTAAGTTTAATAATCTTAACTTATATATAAATTAATTTTAATTTATTTTTTCTGCTTATTTTTTCCTTCAAAATTATTATGGAGAATCCAAACTCATCATATGCTATACATTCATATACATCTCAATTTGACATATACTTTTCGTTATATTAATGTATGGAATTGTGGTTTAAGGTTTTGGACAACTATCACTTTATTGTGTTAACAAACTTTTATATAAAAGGGAAGCAACTAGTATTTATTGTAAAACCAGTTTTTTAGTCTTCTCTCCACTTTCGCTACTCCTCCCTTTCATCCAATTTTTGAGAAAATGAATGATTCTAATTTTCTTCTATTGAGGCAACAAGTTGAACTAATGATTAAGGTGCATACACTTTAACTCTTTGTTGCAAACTTGTGATTTTTATCTGGTTTCTCACCGAAGAAAATCATCTAGTAGGAAGCAAAAATCCGGCATATATATTGAAGTTGGGAATCATATCTTTTTGTTGTGGCTTCAATCAAGAAGCTTTATCCAACATCAAGAAATTAATTCTTCCAGTTATAACTATATTTTCAACTCGCAAATTATATTAACATTTCTTACATGAACCCACGTCTATACTCTCGGAACTCATTCCTACACATTCACTTTTATACCCAACAAATAATTGTTCTTCTAACATTATTTTAAGAAAATAAACATAAAAGCAAAAAATAAAAAGAAAACTTGGGGACCAGTCAATTATAGGTAAATGTTCTTAAATAATTTGTGCGTAGTTCGATACCTTCATCTACTGGTCGCTATCATGGTAACCATAATTTTCTACGCTCTTTCCTGTATATCCACTATTGTGTAAGCAGAAGTGTCTTATCAATAGTTGAGAACATTCTTGCCCAAGGATAAAGAATAAAAGTAATGGGTATTGCAAGGCAAAAAATTAGCTTTTTTTACTGCATATTACAATTGCTCTCTTCATTTAAACATGCAATGAAAATGTGTTTGCTCACATTTCTTTGTCAATGCCTAGTTTCAAGTATTTGATTGTAATTGCAGCTTTGTGTATATGGTTATGTTGGAGATATTAGAGCCTTTCATTGTATATAAGTGGGTGCAAACCTCAACCCTATGAGCCGGTTTTATGGGGTTGAGTTAGGCTTAAAGCCCACTTCGTAATATGGTATCAGAGCATGTTTTCGAGTCTATCCTAGCGAGTGTTTGTGTTGGGCCTATCGTGCCACCCGCTATCGGGTGTGTTGGAGATCCCACATCGACTAGAGATTAGAGCCTTTCATTGTATATAAGTGGGTGCAAACCTCAACCCTATGAGCCGGTTTTATGGGGTTGAGTTAGGCTTAAAGCCCACTTCGTAATAGGTTATATAAATGGGTTTTGATGTTTTGACTTAACCCATTGACAGTATCCACCAAAAGATATATATGTATGCACTCTTTTAAAATCAAAGTGTTTGACGTGATTTTTGAACCTTAATTACATGTTTATTGAGCGTGTGTCAAAGATGCACTATCTATCAACAAATTTTTCATTATAAAATAGAAAATAAATAAACAAAAAATAAAAGGAAAAGGTAAAAGATATGAGAATGAATATCTCTTCTATTATTTCTTGGAATCAAAACAAATAGTCTGAATATATACAAGCAATACACTCATTTTAAGTATAAAGAGAGAAAAAATCAATCAATAAATACTCAAATCATAATAGATAAAGACAAAATAAAAGTTATTCACTTTTACAAAGATAAACAACTATAAGAACTATAAAAGACACAATTAATATTAGCATCCTTCTATAACTCTTGTATCCATATCTTTTAATACCCCACAAGCTGGGGAGCAAATATTGATGAGACATAGCTTGGAACAAATACTCTTGAAAGATTGAGGACTTAACTATTTCTATGGTGAAAATGAGAAGCAAATGGATGAGACCCTTTTTTAATTTTTCTAACAGCATGACAAACTATTTCTATATGTTTCGTACGCTCTCGTGAAACACTGGATTTACTGCAATGTATCTTGCTAAGTCATTGTCATAGTATAAAAGAGATGGTTGCTCAAAAGGAACTTTGAAATCTTGAAGAACATAAGTTAACCATTGAATTTCACATGTAACAGTGGCCATTGTCCAGTATTCAGCTTCACAAGAACTCTTTGATATTGTTCATTGCTTCTTTGATTTCCAAGATATGAGAGAATTCCCAAGATACACACTAAAACCAGTCACTGATTGTCTTGAATCACTGCATGTGTCCCAATCACTATCACAAAAGGCTTTGAGATGAGCAGAAATGTTGGAAGAGAAAAATAAACCAAGACTTTGAGCTCCTTTAATATCTCTGAGAATTATAATCGCTACAATATAGTGAGAAATTGTAGGCTTAGCAAGAAACTGAGTAAGTTGTTGCACATAAAATGTTATGTCAGGTCGGTTATTAGTGAGATACATAAGCCTTCCAATCAATCTTCTATAGGCTTGAACATCTGTGAAAGGAGGAACACTTCCAGTAGAAGAGAATTTTTCATGATTATCAATAGGAGTGGGTGCAGGTTTGCAGGATAAAAGATTTGCATCTGTTAACAATTCCAATGCATATTTCCTTTGATTCACCATTATTCCTTTTTTACTTCTTGCTACTTCTACACCAAGAAAATATCTTAAAACCCCAAGATCATCAATCTTGAATGTCTAATTCAAGGCTTGTTTAATTCGAGCAATCTCTTCTTTATCATTTCCTTCGGAAGAATGAATGAACAAGGAATGATCATTCATAGATTGAGTATATCCCATAGAAAGCAAAAAGAATGACAGTTTGACAAACCACACTCTGTTGGCTTGCTTAAAGTCATATAAAGCCTTTTTTAGTTTACAAACTTTTACTGGTGGAATAGAAGTCAATCCAAGAAGAGCAACCATGTATAAATATTCTTTCAAATCTCCATGTAAAAAGGCATTGTTTATGTCTAATTGTTTCAATTCCCAATTATAGATAGAAGCTAGAGAAAGAAGCAACCTTATGGTGGTCATCTTTGCTACTAGAGAGAAAGTATCAAGGTAGTCAAATGCCTTCTGTTTATGTGTATCCCTTTGCCACTAACCTTGCTTTATACCTTTCAATTATCCCATCAACCTTATATTTTATTTTGAATACCCATTTGCAACCTATGATAACTTTGTCCTTAGGCAGAAGAACACTCTCCCAAGTTTGATTTGACTCTAAAGCAAATATCTAACATTGTATAGTTTTTCTCCAACAATCATGTTTCACAACTTCAGAATAAGTGTTTGACTCACCATGTGAAGAAAGAGACATAACAAAAGATTTGTAAGAAGGTGATAATTTGTTATAAGACAAAAGAAGAATTCAAATGATATTTAACTCTTGAAGATGTATTGGAAACATTAAGATTACAATGATAATCCTTTAAATACCCAGGTGGTCTTTTTATTCTTGTACTCATTCGGACAGATTGATCTAATTCAAAATTTTGTTATATGTCATGATCTTCATTGAGGTTTTGATCTATATAGGAGCAAACATCTTATGGAACCTCAATGTCTGACTCAGTTATTATCACTGTTATTTTCAGCATTATCACAAGGTGCAAGAATGGCTTGTGATGGCTGACTTAAGACAGGTTGATCTTCAATAAACAAAATTTGATCATAAATGTTAGGACTGTTAGTTTCCTTGCTAGTATCTTGAACCCTTTGATATGGAAAAAACATTTTCATAAAAGACAACATCTCTAGACACAAATTTTTTTCTAGATTGAATACTCAACAAAAGACATCCTCTTGTCCCCCTTTTAGAACCAAGAAAATCACATTTTGATGCCCTTGGATCAAATTTCTTTCTACTGGTTGACAAAGTACTAGCATAACACAAAAATCCAAACACCTTTAATACCTTAACATCAGCCTGCAGTTTTGTAAAACATTTCATGAGGAGAAGAATAATTTAAAACAAGTGTTGGAAGCATGTTTATAATATGCGCAACATGTAAACAAGTTGTATCATGAGAGCTCTTGCTACATTTAATATATAACCATGTTTTCTTTCAAATATGTTATTTTGTTGTGGAGTATTGACACATGATGTTTGATGCACTATTCCTATGTTAACAAATAAATTAGTCAATGAAAAATTCAGTCTCATTATCACTTCTTATTATTTTTATTGCTGTCTCAAATTGTGTTTGAACAAAAACAACAAAAATTTCCAAAATCTTGACAACTTCAAATTTTTGTTTAAAAAAAAAAATCCACGTGTACCTCCAATAATCATCAACTATGGTCAAGTAATATTTTATTTATGACCATGAATTGATGGTATTGAGTATGGTCCTCATACATTTACATGAATCAATTCAAAATATTTTTTAGATTTAGATATACTAATATAAAATGGAAGGAATAACAGAGACTTGACTATAAACATTAAACATTGGTAGGCACTGGATTTGGGCTTGTTGTAAAAGAGCTAACAATGTTTGATACTGCTAAGGAGTAAAACCAATTTGTTGAGACTCCACTTTTGACTTTGAACCTTCATGATTCTGCTCATTATTATTAAAATTTGTATTATGAAAAACTGCATTAGTATGACTTTGATCATGGTTATGATTTTTAAACTTCAAATGAGGTGGAAAGTCATGTTTTTTATAGCATGTATCAATGGTATGCCCTGTCTTTTCACAATGACTACAAACTTTGGAAGTATATCCTCTTCCATAGCTTCCTCTTCTGTATCCACCACCTCCGCCATAGATTGTAGCATTGTTTTTATAACCTCCTTTGCTAGTAGCAATCATTGCCTTGGATTGATCACAAAGATCTTATCATCAACTTCACCCATGGAATAAATGTAGCAACCAGAGCTCTGATATCATATTATAAAATAGAGCAAAGATGAACAAAAGAGAACATATATGAACAAAATAGTAAAAGGAAGACAAAGGATATAAAAATAAATATCTCTTCTACTATTCCCTGGAATCAAAACAAATAGTCTGAAAATATACAAAGCAGTACACTCATTTTAAGTCTAGCTAAAGAGAGAAATAATCAATCAATAAATACTACAGACAAAGACAAAATAAAGATTATTCACCTAGAAGAAACAACTAAAAATTAGAAAAGACACAATTAAGATTAGCATCCTTTTATAACTTTTTGTATTCATATCCTTTAATAGTTTTTATATATTGATAAGACTGGAAGTCGTTCTTGTTAGATATAAAGCTGAAATGGATGAATTTTTTTGTTGACACTTTTAAAGGTGATGTTAGCATCCTTCATGTGTTTATTGAGAGGCCCCCTAAACCCTTATTGAATGAAGGCAAATTGAAATGACTGTAGGGTTGTACCTTTTGCCTAGTCTTCCTTGCATATGTTTTTTTTTTCTTCTTTGCATGTAGTGAGTTCAAAGATGATGCATCAAGAATGGAGCTAACTTGGTATCCAAAACGGGGGGAGCAGTGACATTAATTAACCTTTAACGAAAGCTCACATGCCATTGTCCCCACCCCTATGCAATTATGAACTCCAATTCCATTGTCACCTGACACTTATCTTTTGGCCACACACGCCACTATATATATATATATTCCAGCTTTGCATGTAAGAACTTCCAAAAAGCTTGTTCTGGTTATTACTGTTTGTTCCTCTGAGCATGGGTAAAACATGTACAACTTGTTCTTGGGGACTGTGGATGGGAGGGCTCGGAGTACTGGTGCCTGTGATGAGGAAAATACAAACCTCTTTCTCACGTTCAAAAGGGGTGAAGCAGGGCCATTTTGTGGTGATTGCAACTCAAGGGTGGAAGCCAGAGAGATTCTTTATTGAATTGGGGTATTTGGATCACCCTGACTTTGTGAAGTTGTTAAAGCAAGCTGAAGAAGAGTTCGGGTTCTCTCAGGTGGGAGCACTTGCAATTCCATGCGAACCTGATGAACTTAAGAGAATCATTGGAAGGGAAAAGAATAGGAATTGCATGAGACTTGCCTTCTAATTTTCTGTTCCTGTTAGTTACTTTCTTTGTAATAATGTTGTGGCCATATATATATATTTGAAATGCAGTTTGAAGTTTGCTAATGAAAAAACACAATTTCTCATGCACAAAACTCAAACAAATATTTGTCTCATTGAATTAAATATTAGTTATGTTTAACGTAATTTTTATTCATCGGATTACTTTTGTTTTTATCTTCTGTTTTACTGACAGTTTCTCTTCAATTTCTTGTCTGTTTTTAAAATTTGTACAGAAAGACAGTGCAAACATTTGTCAGATTTATGTTTGTTAGTCAAACTTGTGGCACAAGAAGGCCATATTACCATCTGGTTCTCTTATCAGTGTTGTCTCGTTGGGAATGGACATTTTTTTTTTCAATAAAGCAAACTATTTTGACCATGGAGTACCTACTGAATTACACGAATATTTCACAAACGAGTTTTTATATGATATACAAGGAAGGACATCAATCTAGGAAAAAAATAACGTACGCAGATTAGCATGGATATTGCCCCGTTCCTAATAATTTCGTTGTAACATTTTTAAATTTAGCCTTGGCTTTGACTAACTTCTAGTTTTGATTATTTGCATGACTTCACTGAGAATACAGATTAAACTAAAATGATTTCTGTGCAACGATAAGATTACACATATAGCTAATATTGCTTATTAGAGCCTCCAAATTTGCTTGTATTTCCTCTCTTTTATAAGAAATGGTTGTGATTTTTGTGAATACTGAAGGCCTTGCCAATAAGTATATAATTACGAAGTTAGTGCAATGGAGTTACTGCTATGAGAAGGACAAAGAAAAATTGACATGATGGAGACGAGGTTGGTGCTTGGATATCGGAAGATAATGAAGGTGTGCTATCTCCTATTTTCAACTGTTGTTTTCTGATACAAGTTCCTTTGTTCCCTTTTGTCTCTCGAAATCTTTTTCTGGTCTGGATTCTGGCCATCTTAGTGCTTTGAGAAGAGAGTTATGATTTAGTCCAAAACATGGGAGTGATAGATGATCTATGTGACATGGCAAGCCAATTTTTGGGAAACGAGAGAACATCCAAGATCCAAATGAAACGCCTATCATCCTCAATCTCTAGAAGGAAAATGTTGTAATTTTAAAAGATTTTTGTTCCATAAGCCTATGAAACTTTTCCAACAAAATAGCCACCTTAGCACAACACTTAGGGAGCCTGAAGCACAAGTTGATTGATTCCTTCTAAGTTAGTTTTGTTCTTCACATGGAGAGGACTAATAATATTAGTCCATGAAGTTTTTTACTCAATGAGAGTGAAGAAGGGGCAAAAGTGTTGAAAGACAATGAAGATTGATCTTAAGAAGGCGTGCTACTATAGACTAAATTGAGATTTTGTAAGAGAAATCCTCTTAACATTGGCTGCTCTACTATTTTTGCTCATTTTGTTTGGTATTGCATATCCTTGGTGAACATACACATGTTGTGAAATGGAGAGGCTTTAGACAGGGATAAGACAGGGATCCTTTTCCCTGTATATCTTTGTCCTCTATTTGAAAAGATTCACACACCTTATTATAATCCTGTTACTTCCAAAAGCTGTTGGAAATAAATCCAACTCAATAGAGAAGGCCTTACATATTTTCTCTCACTTAAGCTTTGTCGGTGACTTAATTTTGTTTGTTGAAAGCCTCAAAAGACCAGGTTTATGTTATTAAACAAACATCGAAGATCTTCTGTGAAAGTTCTGGATCCAAAATCATCACTGATAAAATAGAGATTTCTTTTTTGAGAAATATGAAGTGACAGATTAGAGATAATCATTTCCACTAACATTTGGAGAAATACCTTTGGACTCCCATCCACCAAAGACTTGATAAGCAGTACCTTGTTTCTATGGCTAGCAGAGTTACTCTCACCAAATATGTACAACCTGCACGATGCAAACTACTACTATTCCACTTCTGTGTGCAATGCTATTGACCGAAAGTGTTAATCCTTTGTTTGGAGAGATAAAGCTGAAGCTCTAGAGACCAAACTTTATAGAATTTGTTGGCGTTGGCTAGGAACAAAAAGAGTTAGATTGCACCTTTGGAAGATGGCTAATAAGAATTTAATCACGAGAGTAGGATGAGCAGAGCTATGTCTCCCTTTGCTCTTTGTCCTATATGCATGAACCTGAATCAATTTTCACACTGCAGGAGAGAGTGTTGTCTTGCTAAACAAGTTTGACAAATCTTAAATGATAATCAATTTTCTCCTTCCTTCAATGTAGATTTTAGTGATTTTTAAGAACCCTTATGCAGATCCACCTGCAACTCATGAAAAAGTTCTTTTAAATATCCAAGAACATGTGAATTGTGTAAAGATAAGAACGCCAAAACAAAAATGATTTTCTGCTGAATTTTGAGAGTCTCCCTCAAGTTGGGAATAAATATGGAGTATTCTCAACTTTAACAAAGATTATGAAAAGCAAAAGGAGGAAGAGCTTTTGGTTAAGATGTCAGCTTGTTGAAGATTGGAACATACAAGTAAGACCTGGATGAAGTTTCTCTCACATAATGTGACAATCAATTTTCACATGCTTGATGTGTTATAAAAGACTTAATTTGAAGCAGTTTAAATGGTAGACTGATTATCTGTGGGAGATTTGAAGATCATACATGAGATAAGTGAGCCATTAAACTTCACAAATGGTGGAAGCAATAGCTTTATTAAGTTTTGAAGAATTTATGAGTTGGCTGCTTATTTGACTTCTAAGATATAGGAGAACCGAGATAGACTATGCATATTGACAAAACGACGAGAATCAGGACATTCAGCCTAATTTGAATCATAGAGGCTTTGAATTGAATTTCACTTTTAGCCGCAAGAAAGATTCCTTATCATGGAGCTTGTTTGAGATACCGAAGAATACGTAGAGAAGCTTGATGAAGACTTGTCAGAGTGGTGGCGGGAAGCTTTATTGTGTTTTTTCTCCCGTCAAACCTTTTTCGAGCAAGGATTGAGGGGAAGGGTCTTGGACCGAGGGGCAAGTATATCTATCGGTCACATTCCACATCAAACACATTATATAGTACTCAAAGAAAATGGATTTTTCTTTTCAGGCCTTTTCACTTTCAAATCAGTTTTTAATCTTAAACTTGAAAATCCGAGTATAACTACACTTGACTTGAGTCTTATAGTATATTTACAGGTAATCTCACACTATATGAGAGAGGAGGATGGACCGAGACAAAGGATCGAGTGACTTGAAGATAAAAAACTTAATATGGGATATTCGACTTTGTAAGAAGAAAACATATGAACATATACTAGATAGAAAAAACTGATTAGGTTATGGTTATGAATTGAGTGTGACCTAATAATTAAAATATCTGTGAGTACGATACCTAAGAGCGAGTGTTTCGGGGATAGGTAATGAATGAGTCACATGTTGCATATCCAATTTAAGACAAGAGGACTTGCAAAGTCTATCAATCTTACTATATCTACATCTTTTGTCAATATTTATTTTTATTAATGTTTATTATATTGATCAAAATTTTAAGGATTTTATTAGAATAATAATTTTTAAACCACCTTTAAAATCTGATTTAAAAAGATGAAACACATAAATATGATAGTATAATTGGTCAATCTTCCTTTGCACCAAAAACATATATAGGTGTATCACAATTTTGGACTATTGCATGTCTTTAGTTGCGTATGCAGTATGCAGGTGCATGAGAAATTAGTGTCATATCTTTAACGAAGTGATTGATAAAGTGTAATCACTTGTCATCTATAATTGCAAAAACTTCACCTTCATATGGCATGGAAGGTGGAGAAATAGTCTCTTCATACTTGAACTGCTGCAACACATGCTCAGAAAAATGTTGATGCCTACATGTATCTAAAGTTATATATTTAAAAATTAAGGATATCGACTAGAATAACCTATTGTAGTGATGATTTTAATTCATATGGACCCCATATGAAAATAACATGAGTCAGAGTGTCTAATTGGATCTATAGAACGTCAAGGAATGGAAATATGTTTGTCTAGTGCATATTGTCAACATCCAATTTCATTAGGATATTTAAAATTTTGTTGCGAATAAAAAAATAAAATAAATAAATAAGATATACCCAAAAAAATTCGCTTCCTTGAAAAAAAAAATCATCAAAAATTCAAAAAAGATTATTTAGTGTTGAAAAAGAATAAACAAAACAAACAAAACATAATAATAATAATAAAACATTCCCTGTTACTTTTTACACCTGCACTCCTCTTCTCACATCCTTTTTTTTCTCACTTTCGCTGCTCAGCCCACCTTCACTTCTCTCCTTAGGCTGCTTCTTTCTGCACCTCCATTCCTTCTTGTGCCATCCCATATGTTTTTTATATTCCAAAAATACTTTTTTTTAATATTCTGGTTTACATAATTTGGAAGTCTTTTTCTAGGTCCAGAATTAGCTTCTGGATTATGTAATCCGAAAGTCTTTTGTGATTAGCTTCCGGATTACATAATCTGGAAGTCTTTTCTATACATAAGATTAGCTTCCAGATTATGTAATCTGAAAGTTTTTTTTTTTTCAAATGTGTGATTAGTTTCTGGATTACATAATCTAGAAGTCTTTTCTAAATATGAGATTGACTTCTGGATTAATCCGGAATATATCCAGATTACATAATCCATAGGCTTATTTCAAATGCAAAAAAAAGTTCTAAATTTTATAAATCTCAAGAGCACTTCCAGATCAAAAACACCTTCCGAATTATGTATGGAGGTGGCACAAAAAAGGAGAAAACGGTATTTTACATTTAGTATAGGGTGGCAGAAGAAGTTATGGAGGTGTAAGAAGAAAGAGTCATCTCCTTCTCATACCCCTACCTCTTATTCAGTGTACCCCCTCATCCCAGCTTCGCTCCTCACTTTCACATCTTCCTCTCTTACTTCGCGCACCCCTAGCCTATTTCGCTCTTTCCTCTTTACACTCCTTTCTTTCACTTTTCACACCCCTTTCTCAACAACACTCTTTACCTCTCCACTTATATCCCCTTCTCTCTTCTCTCATTATCTCTCCCCCATCCTCTCATGGCAACAGTTTTCATATTCATTCTCTCATCTCTTACTCTTTCCACCTATCAAACACTGACGGTTCTCATTTTCACACACATTCCTCCCTCTCTCCAACACCCAACCCATTCAATGTACCCAACCAGCCGCCGCCACCAGAGCTCACCGTCGATCACCGCGTCACATAGCTGCAGCATCTCCATCTTCCACCATCATCTCCATACCTTCTCTTCCATCACCGCAGCTCACTACCAGCTCCACATCTCCAACGCTAGCGTCTCCGGAACCATCCACCCAACATCTCTTCGCTGCTTGCGTTAACCGTACCAGTTTTGTGTACATGGGGCCCACAGACTCGTGTCTCTTTTCACTTTGATCTTGAGGTTTTAACCATGCATTCACGTGCCAATCCGTTGGTGGGGTTCACTTTCTTGCTCGTTACATTTTATATGTGGTACAAGCGGGACCGCTAAATTGGAATTTGCATGCAAGGGAAGCCCACGGATTTATTTAATGTTTGCATACAAGGCAGTTTCTTCCTGCACCCCTACATTTTTCTTCCTGCACCCCCACAATGTTATGCAAAGACCAAATTATCCCTATTATTCTTTAAAAATCCTAAATTGCACTTGAACTGTATTTATTTTTTGCATTATGGATTATGGAATCCGGAAAAATTTCGGATTGGCACTTCCGATAAAATTTCAGATCCACCAATCCGTAATTCAAAAAATACATCATTAAAAAAGCATTCTGGATCCACCAATCCGTAACAGAAATATGCATTCTGGATTCAAAAATCCGTAACTTATAAAAAAATCATTCTGGATTCATAAATCCGTAATAGAATTAGACTTCCGGATTCTGCAATCCGAAAATCAATAATTTATTCAAAAATTGCTTTCGGAACACCCCCTTATCCGGAAAAAAAAAATATTTATGCACACTCCCAGATTTCTATTTCCGGTAATCACGGTGTCCTTTTTCAAATAAAATATTAAGGCCAATTTCGGAATTTAGAAAATTGTGGGGGTGCAGGAAGAAAAATGTAGGGGTGCAGGAAGAAGAAGCCTGCATACAATTTACAATTCAGATTGAGATAAAAAAATGGGGCCCATGATTATTGTTAGTTTTGTTCCTTCACATTCACATTGGGCCTTTTGCTTTTTGGAACCCCATGTTAATATTTTCACTCCAACACTTTCACTATTTACACTATGCTTCTTATATCTGCACTGCACTGCGTTTTAAAGCCTGGGTCCATTCGGCGGGCCAAAACTTTTGCTATCTTTCACCCCTTTTATTTTACACACCTACCAACTTTTATTCCCTAAAAAATATATAATTTGAAAAATATATTTTTTAAACAAACAGATTTAACTTCTAGAACTAAGTGATCCCTAATATTCTGTTATGAACATATAGGAACAAGGTTCATCCTTGTCCCGGTTTCACTTTTTTCAAAAAGCACAACTCACACTAACACAATCATTTCCAAATTGTTTAACCTTCATATGTAAATTCTGAATTTTCATTTTAAATTAAAATATACGTAGGAACAAGGTTTTATCCTTGTTAGGCCCTTAATACAAATTTTTAAAAATATTTTCTTTATTTTTAAACATATTTTTCAAACCATCTTTATGATTTTTATGTAATTTTTCGCTATAAACTATGGTGTCAACTTCATTCTTTGTTTTTCATCAATAAAATTTATTTTGATTTGGTTTGCCGTCTCGTCGTAATTTATATATACAATTGTAATATCCTGAATTAAACACAAGTATCCCAATTGTAACAAAATAATAATACTAATAGTAATTACAATAATAATGATAATAATATTAATAATATAAATAAAATTAATAATAACTATAATAATATTATTAATAATAATTACAATGTATTAAGTACGGATTTTGACCATCGGTAAAAATTAGTGTTTTTAACAACACCCCTTCAAATTCATTACTATACATAACAAATAATAAAATAAACATAGAACTTAATTTATATATTTAAATAAATCACGCATGAATATAATTCTTATTCCTTATACATAAATTTATTCTTACATTAAACACTTCAGGATCTTAATTTTTTTTGTCCACTATTTTCTTCTTAAATTTTGAAATATGTTGTTATGCTGAATATGCTGTTCTTAAACAAATGAGTAGCTAATAACATATGTACATCATTGAATGGTCATTTATTTCGGCTTGTTCACACACACACACACACATATATATATATATATATATATATATATAAAAAATTTCAGTCATAGATTTGATTATTTTTATTGTTCATAATAATTAAATTAGATGCTTTTTTATTAATAAAAAAATAATAAATATAAATTACTTTAAGAATGTTTTAATCCTTGGTAAATGCCAATCATATATGCATATCATTCTTCCCATTCTAAACTTTGTGTATTCTATGCCCAACAGATGCATCTTTAATACTTTTTCTTAAAAATTTAGGATTTAGGATAATATTTACTTCGTCTCACGCTTCACTCGTAGGACCTTGTTGTTCTCCTTATTTTACTTCACCTGTTACTTACACTTAATTGTAATATGGTACAAATGAAACTGTGGAAAAGAGAATAAAAAGAATGAAGAGAAACAATATTGCTTGGTACGAAAGAAATTGATACACTTTTATAATTTTAATTTACACTTTAACTTGTTATAACTTAAAAATTAATTTAATTTTATAATTAAATATTTTTTATTCTTTAAGACACGAGATCTATCCAAAACTTAGACCTTAAAGATAAAGCTAAGACAATTATCATGTTATCAATATATTTTCTAATGACATTTTTTTATAGTATATATTTTTTAAATCTCTCACCTTCCTTTTTTTAAACGTTTATATGCATGTGTTTCACGTTTTCATTTCTATGTTAATATTGAAATTAATAAAAATAAAAATAAATATGAAATATAAATGATAATATTAATGAAAATAAATAATAATAAATTTAATATTAATAAATAATAAAATAAATTTTTAAACTTAAATAATCTTTAAAAATATTATATTATTTTTCTCCACCAAAAAAATCTTTATTAAAAAGAACATTAAAAATATTAATAGTAATGAGACTGGGATGCTAATTTAAAAGTAGAATAGTATATTAAAAAATAGAGATTGAGTGGAGGCATATGTCCCCATATGGTTGAATATATATGTAGTTGAACCCATGTATACATAATACATTAAAAATATATTTGTGTAGAATGTAGAAAAAAATGTGCGATTAGAATAGAATGCATGGTCAAAGAGGCATACACACCAAAGTAGTTGAAACCCAAACCCAAGATCTTACTTGATCCAAAAGAGTTTGCATGTCTCTATCAGTCAAAGAGATCAAATAAGCGCATGGCATAAAAAAAAGTCCAAGTTAGTTAGTTTTCTTACACAACAAAAATAAGTTCATTTTTTTAATCACAACATAGATACAATGTATTCTTGTTTGGATTGTGCTGAAAACTTAAATTATTCTTAAAAAAAAAATTCATCACTATATACTACCATAAATCCTTACTTCTCGTGAAACTAATAACTTCGAATATAAAGTGACATTAATGTGTTTTATTTGGTTTTAGTTTGAATTTTCTGATTTTTTTTTAAAGAAAATTTATTTCTACTTATATATTTGTTTTCTTGTTTAACTGTCCAAGACCAACTTATTAATATTTATTTCAAATCTGATTTTATATATAGGTTATGACACCTAAATAGACTATTTTATTTAATTATTCTTTATTGATATAAAAAAATTGTACCTACGTTATACTAGTATATACATGAGTAAAACTATTATAGATAATTAGAAGTTTGATGTGATTGAAGAAAATCCACAATAATGTGAATTTCATTCGAAGAAGTTGTTTGGTAACGGTTAGAAAGGGTAAAATTAAAGTTGATGAAAATAAAATGGATGGAAAGAAATACATGAGAAATAAAGTGAAAATTGAATGTGTTTGATTAAATATATAAAGATAACATAGATGAAAAACAAAGTAAAGTGAAAAAAAATATACCTGAAAATTCACCTATTTTTAATTTCATCTTTCCTATTTTTTTCTATTATAAATATGTCAAATAAAAGCAATCTTTTTTATTTTCTCATCTCCCTCCAACCAAATATACTACAAAGTTTGATGGTAAGACAATTTATAGAGATGATATTAACAGAAGGTGTACCTAAACAATGATGGTCACCGCTAATTAAGTAATTAAGATTGAGTGAATTAACATATATTAACATACCACTCGTATTAACAAATTATCAGCATGACCACATGATTTTCATAGTGATAAATAATATTGGTAATTAACTGCTTGAATTCACTGCCCTAAAAATAAAGCTCAAACCATAGTCTAGTACACTAGTTATTTAAGTCACAATTTCTTTTAAAAGTCACAATCACTTTAGAATAACACTTTTTTAATTATTTAATATCTTAATCTTGGTTATCTGTAATAATACCTAAGCATTACATATTGGAAAATGCTACTTTTTTGGGGAAGGAAAATGCTACTTATTTACTATTTTTCAAAAAAATAAAAAAATTATTTAGCTTTTTAAAACTTTTATATTATTTTATTTAATAGTTGAAACTTAAGTAATTTATTGACAATAATTTGTTCACACTCAAACAATCACCTCATAACTTATCTTAAAAAGTTTTTTTTAATCAGTAAAAAAAATCAATAAAATGGGAGCACTATGCTACTCCAATCCATTCACACACAAAAATTTAGCTCTTCAAATACAAAGACATATAGCCATTACTTAAGTGATGCGTGCTAATTGAAACCGTGACTATAAAACAAAGCAAATCAGGTTTAATTATTTTTAAGAATAATGTGATAATTAAAAAATAAACTAGTATAATTATAAAAAAAATAAAAATAAAATATTGGATATGAACTGGTTGTATAAATTTATTGATAGTATCATGCCTCTAATTTTAGTTTAACAATTCCAGTCCATGTAGTCCTAATTCCAATCCATCTTCATTCGACTTGCTTTTTCAACCCCAAAACAATTAAATGAAGAAATATTCCCAATGCGTTCCTTTCAAAACAAATCCAAATATGTTAAGAATTGAGTTTGAATCAAACAATCTCATTCTACATGATTGGTACAATTAAGAAAATTGTAGCAATTATTTTTAAGTATAGTTGCACTAATGTTTTACTATACTCTTATTATTTTTGTTGAAGTTGACATGCTCCACAACACAATAGAAAAGAAAGTGTTTAAGTAATATTACTGACAGAATTATGGGCAGAGAGAGAGAGAGAGAACAGAAAAGAAAGGAAATGGTGGTATTAATGTATGAACACATACGTTGAAAAATCTCATCGCCGACATCTAGAGGACGTAGAAACACCGTCAAGAAAACCTTGATTTGTTTTGTGGCCTCGGATGTTCCCTCAGCAATGTAATCCATGACTTTGGAACTTGACACATTACTTTCATTCCATCCAACTAAAGCAAATTTGGTTTCACACCTTCGTTGAGTACGTTTGTTAGTAGTTACATATTAAAATATATACATTTGTAGTTATAAAGACAGCAAATTAGTCCTAAAAGGATAAAGTACTATGCTGCAACAATATCCTTCTCAATTATGGTACAGTACAGTCATACAAACAGCACATTAGTCCTAAAAAATTGTCTACTTAGTTTTTGGGCTACAAGAAAGTCCCGCGTATAAAATTAGAGAACAAACCGACGCGTCAAACTTGCATTAAATCATATGTACCTAGCTGCAGCACGCGGAAAAATAGACATGGCTCCACATGCAACCCGAGAAACTTCCTCTGTCTTTCCTATGCTAATATTCCCATTACATTATGCTTTATCAAATCCACACACCACACACCACACACATATATATATACAATGGACGACACTGCCAGTGAAAGATCCAAAAGCTAGTTTTTTTCAACACTAACTGAATCTAGCTCACAGTACTACCGTCGTTGTCAATTCATCAAGCAAGAACATTCAAGAGTAAGACATAGAGTGATGGAGCTTGGAAAGAAGAAGATGCTCAAGTCTTTGATCTCTAAGGTGATAAAGAGTCTTCCATTCTTGGCACCCAATGGAGCACGTACGAGAAGGGTTTGTTATGTGAGTGACGTTGATGAGGAAAACGAAAATGCAACAAGGGTGCCAGAAGATGTTAAGGAAGGACATTTTGCGGTTGTTGCAATGCGAGGTGAAGAAACAAAAAGGTTCGTTGTTGGGTTAGATTATTTGACTGATCCTGCTTTCTTGAAGCTGCTGGAGCAAGCTAGTGAAGAGTATGGTTTTGAACAAAAGGGTACACTTGTGGTTCCTTGCAGCCCTCAAGAACTTCAGAAGATTATAGAGAAGAAACGATTCAATGTCACTTCCTGATTCACACTCTGTCTATATATGTTAAGCTGTTACACAACAGATCTATTCATACTTTTCTTTTCCCCTTTTTTATACATTTTGGATAGGTTAGACATCTAATTATAATGGATGGCTTTACCTATTGCCAATACTCTCTTTTTTTTCCCAATGTAGCTTGAACATATGACATTGTTTGTGTTATAACTTTATTGCACAAATATTACAGAAAGGAAAATATACAAACATTTACTTTTGATCAGAGGAGTAGGTATACATGAATTTGTTGCATATTATAGAAAATGAGTTAACATGAAAATGGTAAAGCTCATTTAATGCATAAGTGCATTATTCATGTTACAACGATGTACTAGCTGTCCAGTATATATGGCTCTCATCACTCTTACATGGTCAATCAGAAACAGAATATGAAGAAACCAATTGCAGGTATATTACATATATAGGATAATGTTACTCATTAAATTTACACAAGAAATTTTAAGAAAGAGATATAAAAAATAAAGAGAAAAGTATTGTATGTTAAGAGAAAAAAAGTTTTATACTACAATATACACGCACCATTTGAAGGTTTTTTCACAGTAAGATACAACGATTAGAATATCAATCACAATTTGCAAAAGGAAAAAAAGTGTTAAAATGATATAGTTGGCAAATTACAAAGTTTTACGTAAGATAAAGATGTGCGCATCTCCTCAAACATAATCATAGGAGAAGGAAAATGAGTGATGGGATATTCCTTTTTTAGGAAAAAAAGATGATGATGATGATGATTATAATTAGTGACGCTGTGCATTAATTAGAAATTTGAAATAGGTTTTGTAAATAATATTAGTGAATGATAATATATATGATGAGGGAAAGAAAAAGAGGATAGAATATTGACAGTGACAATTGATTGGCACTGAGTTTTGGTTTGATGGTGAATGGTGGTGGTGGTATCACATGCAACGGTTTCGTTTTACGCGTGAACAAATCAAACTAAGCAAAACTATATGATGTTCCACTTTTTCTCTCATCCGTACGTACCTTTTGTTCTATTGATTTAGTTTAAGCTACAGTGTCATGGTTTTTCCTTCCTACACACGAAACTTCAAAGAATTTTCGAAATTTGGAATGCTTAGAAAATTGTGATAAACAAATTTGGAGAACACCGGCGGAGAATGATTGGGAAATAGTTATGAATCATTGCAAAGTCAATCCACCTCCAGTTGTCATCACACTTTTTACACAAACATCATTCTTTCCCATCACGCATATTTTTCTTTATTTTTTCTTTCAATCATAAAAAATTACATCTTCACGTTATAAATCTCGTTTTTTAATATTATCCCTATCTCTACACCTCATCCACTAATCACTATAAATTTTGTAATGAAAATGCATGTTATAACCTATTAGGTCAAATTTCCATGAAACAATAGAGAAAATTCAAATTTGGATGTGGAAGTATGAATGAAAAAAAGGATAAGAAAAAGAGGGTGGAGAAAAAAAAAAGGGAAAGGAAGTGATTGTTGTATGTATAGTCCGTACAATGTCCCATGTGAAGAGAAAAGGACTGAACAAATGAGCATTTTGCATTAAATGAGATGTTTCAGTGCCAACAGGCAAAAGACTCCTCCACACCGTCTCTCAACAAATTCATGTTTCTTCTTCTCTTCATCTCAATCTCATGTTATATATATAATATTCACATTAATCATTTTCTTTTCATCACAATTCCCACATTAAAATCATGAAAATTTCAACCTATTCATTTTTTTTATCACAAATTAAAATTATATACATGTTTTTTCAAAACAGCTATTTGGTTCTTTCCGTGTACACGATGGAGCTTGACATTTTACAAGGACTAAAAACAATTAGATTATAGTTGCGGAAGTTCACACAGATACTTTATTGAATTTCTTTATGAAAATTTAGAAAATAAAAAAATAAAATAACTTTTTTATAAGCTAAAATTAGCTTATGTATAAATTAAAGATAATAATTCAAAAAATTAATGAGATAATTGGCACTAATTATTTTTTTTTATTTTTTTTCCGTAAGTGCTTATTAGTTTTCTTTTCAAATATCCTTAAATCATAATTCAAACTAGATCTAAATTAGAGACATGTTATATGTTACTCAAATCTATAATATAAGTCAGCATAAACAAATTATGTATTTAATTATTCGTAACTAAATATAAATAGTTAGGATCAATTAATAGCTCAACTTTAAACCTCACATTTTTTTAATCAATATAGAGTTATTTTGTTCGATTTTAGTAAGAAAAAAGCTGTCAATTGATATATTTTAACTTTTTTTTCAGTTAATAACAGCATGGAGTTATTATATAGAAGATATAATACAGAAACACAAATATGAAAAACTCCATCAGGAGTTATTTTCCCTCAATAAAATATGAAACATTATTAGCCAGAGGTACCATTGGAGAGCAAGTAGGCCATGATGCATTAAGAAGTAATTTGAACAAATTAAAATGCAATTAATCATGTTTAGAGCAAACTAACTTATCACTATCATTAGATTGATGCAATAAATTTTATAATTTAAATCAAATTAATTAAATTATTTCAAATTGATTTAATTAATTGTTTCCTTTACTTCAAACCAAATCTTATTAGTTATAATTAGTTTGGTTATTTGGATTTATTTTTTTAATTCAAACGAACCTGATAATTCTAGTCAATTGTTTTTCAAGTTTAATATTAGTACATTTTAGACTTTGGCACATGCTTTTTCTTCAAAAAAAAATATTAATTTGGTCTTATAAACTTATTTAATATTATAATGTTCTATTTTTTTTTTATATTTATCATGGAACTTTTTCTTATCACATTTTAAATAAATAAATAAGTTATTAACTATAGAAATAAATGACATGAAATAAAATAAATATTTAGTCAAATATCTTCTATGATAAATACAATTTCCAAACACAAATTTTTAAATAAAACCTTAATGATATGTTACATTAACAGTTATAAATTTTAATAAAAGTTAATAATATGTTCTACTATACAAAATCGTTAGTCATAATATGATCAATTACAATAATCACACCAAAAAATGATTTTCACTTCTTCCATACCTTTTATTATCCTTCAATGAAGACAGATCAATAAATATGTACATAATTAAATATTTAAAATGAAATTAATATTTATATATATTTAATATATTTGAGTTAATCTTAAATTACATCTTTCTGAATGAGCGTTATATTTACAAATACGATTGTATATATATCTCATTACATAATATTCAAACTCACAGTTAAAACTTCTATGTAAATACTGTAAATATAAATAATATAATATAATATAATTGATTTATTACAATTGAATGATAATAATAAGAATTATTTATATTTAGTGCAGTCCTGCAAACTCTTTCTAACAATTTGTGGAAGCTTCCCACTACCTCAAATGAGTTTCCATAACTCTATATTCAAATTATATTAATTATTAAATATAATGATATTAAGTTATAAAACATAAGAAATACAATGATGCATACATATTATATTTCTAATTGCCAAATTGCTAACCGAGGTTAATAAATTATACAGAATGCCTTAGTTTGTACGAAATGTGCAAATCTTGTAATTAAACTAGGTGTAAAATAATCTGGATCTCATGCATAAGGCAGGGACTTTTACTCTGGCACATGCTATGACAAACTTTAGCTCATTATGCCTACCTAAATAAAAATATGAAATAAATAAAATTTTTAAATTATATAGAATTATAATAAACATAAATCTTAAAATGATTTAATGTCTTAGCGAAGATGTAAAATAAATAAAAAATTTAAACTATTTAAAATCCTAAATAAACACAAATTCTAAATTATTTATTATTGCCACCAATATTACTCTAAATTCTCTTTGTGACTTATTTGTAAGTTTTTGCCACCAATATTACTATGTATTAGTTTTTAAATTCATTAATGACCGATTGTTATTAGGTTCATTATTTTAAATTTTTGCCAATATTACTATGTATTAGTTTTTAAATTCATTAATGACTGATTGTTATTATATTCATTATTATAAATTTATTAATTCAATAATATAATGTACTCTAAAGTAATATTTTTATGTACATATATATTTTGGTAGTTACATTTCTGTAAATATATTTATGTTTGTGCTTTTTTTTAGTTTGTTTCTACATTTTTATGTTTAAATCTTATATACGATTTTATTTCAAATGTGTTATGTGATTAACACTTATAATTTAAGAACTACATTAAAATAGTTTAATTTATATATATATATTAATTGTAATTATTATTTTTACATCTGTTCTTGAAAAATAATATTATGTTTCACTGTTATAATATATTTTATTAATTAGTATTGTAATTTATTTATTTTTAAGAAATCCCATCCTGTACACGGCTACAGTGCTAGTTTCTGACAAACTTGGTGAGAAAAATTGATCTAACTCAAAATGAGTAAATCATTTCTTAAAAATGTATTAGGATACTAGATTTATTGACCATAATCATTCCTCAATAATTCCATTTTCTTCTTATTAGATTGAAGCCCGTCAATCAATTAGGTAACCATAAGATAAGTAGTTGGTTAACACTCAAACTTTGATAATTACACATTTTTTTATTATTTTTCATACTTCATTTTATTTGTGAATTTCTTAGGTTTTGTCAATTTATATCTATTAATTCCAATTATCATGATTACATATAATTTTTATTTTCTCTAACTATTTTAATTTCTTATTAAGTACAAGACTTATCACAATCTTTCCTTTATTCACACACTTACATGGAATGAACAGGACATACTTCCTCGGTAGGATAAGATTGAACAAGCAAGGCAGCTCAGGAAGGTTGAAAGGTCTTTGTTGTGTTTTTATAGCAAGAACGATAATATAATGTAAACCTTTATAAGGTATACACAATCACTCTTCACAATTCCTTGTTGAATTCCTATTTGAAAATTCCTATGTTATATTTATATTTAATAATATTTTTGTTGATTAAGATACTATTATTATATTGTTAGAAATTGGTTGTCCACTAAATTATATATTACAAAAAAATTGTAAAAAACATAATTTTCTTTTTAGCAGTTATTTTCATTACATGACAGTTTTAACAAATAAGTAGAGGTGGCAAAAGAATCTATTTATCTATCATCCATCATGTCCATCCTTAGTTAAATTTATTCATTAAAAAACATAAAAAAAAAAATAGATGATCAAATTCATTCATGAAATTTTATGAAAAGTTAACTATTTATTCGTTATTTCTCAAAATTTAACGAACCCCCCAATCAAAACAAAACAAATCAAAATTCATCCAACCACTTATTTTATAATTAAATTGAACAGAACCATTTATTTGACACTACTTATTTTAAGACCCTTTCCAATTAGGAGAGGTAGTACTGCTGCACTAGATCGAGGATCGGTTGAAAGAGAACCTTTTTCTTCCTTCTTTTAATCTATGGTTGTTTGGAAATGCAAAATCAGTAATTTCACTACTCTGTAAGGGTGGAGCAGACATGTTTTGTAGTTTAATGCGAATGGCAGTGAGTGGAAATGTGGATACTTGTTGATATGGTATTTCGCTAACCAGGGTTGAAATATGCAGTCTCATATGTAAAGATATAACATCATCCCGAATTCCAGACTTCTATAGTTACTATCCATCAATTACATCATAAAAAGGAGTTCAGGGTGATCCCATCATAATAAACAGCCATGCAACACCAAATTTGAATTTGAACAACCTATTTTATCATCCATCAAAATCTAAGCCGGCCAGGTTATATGATCTATCATATTGGACAATCATATAAAATCACCACAAACTCAAGGACTCATTCCCCTAAATGAAGGAGATTATTTGCTGTCATTTTGGACAGTCAAAGGATATAACTCCCGTAGAATGTTTACTCGATGCTTCATTTAGCAAATAATTGTATGGAGATGGTTGAAAATGCAAGCTAACTCCTCATATGTATCATTCAAGTAATAACATCCTGTCAAAATTACAACGTCAAGTGGCCAGTAAATAAAGTACAAGATACAAAAGAAAACTGCCAGACTCATACACCAAACAACGGATATTCAAACACATTCCAAATTTTTAATTTTCCAGAATAAATATTTTTCCTCCTCGTGTGAGCCATAAAGGTACTTGATCCAGCAGTCCTCATTGTCTCAGCTTCACATCCAATTCCACAGGAAAGACCTTGCCTCGGTGATTGAAGGTCATGAAGTCTAGGTTGGCAGGTAAAGAGACAATCCTGCATCCAAGGAGAGAAAATCAGGAGATGGGGGATCCACATAATTCCATATTATGTGATATTTGCCAGTAGTGCCAGAGTATAGGACTACAATAGGAAGGCATATCCCTCAACTAAGAGCACATCACAACCAAAGAAACTACAATGGTTTTCAAGAATAACTGTTCTGATAAGTGCCTTTACATAAATAGTTAAACACCCAGGCCACAATATGTTCAAGAATTTTGAAGTAAGACCCTTTAAATTTAAAATTATAAATGAAATAATTGGGTCCCTATAGAGTTCAAACAGTATGTTTATTCAGGATTCCATTAAAAGAACCTCTAACCTACATGAACATATCTGAATTTTTTAGATGAAGTATAGGAACCTGTGGACCAATGAACTGAATATTAATGATGCATGACCAGCACATATAAGAACACTACTTTTCTTTTGTTTAGTACACATCTCTTAAAACATTGTTCTATGTATCACATAATATATTCTCATAAAATATGACTTACACACTCAGTATTTACGCATTATATCAACAGTAACCACAAAAGATCCAATAATAACAAAATAGGTGTCAAAATGGTGTCCAAAAAGCATTATATAAGCTCTAAACATAGGCGTAAAAATGTTATCAATTGAAGTTGCTTATAAACACAGAATAATATGAATGAACATGTTTAAATGATATTTTATATGAAATTTAATTTAATTTCATTAGTTTTAATTATATTGATACAAATAGATATTGGGTATTTATAATTTAGCTTTTTTAATTAATTTAAACTCTTCAATTTTTTATCTATAGATAATTTATTTTAATTACATTGTTTAGTTTTAATCACTATTTTTTCATATTGTATATTTTATTATTAATCTTATACAACATCTTAAATACTTTCAATTACGTTTAAAATAAAAATAGCACGCTTAAATAAACGACATGTTTTTAATATGTTAATTTGTGTAATGACTAAAATATAATAAAATTTTACAGACCACTTAAAAAAGTTCGTAAGTTAAACACAATTATAAAATCAAACAAGTTATTCAGCTAATAAAAAGAACTAGAGACTAACTAAATGTCATACCAAATATGGTCAGAGTATAAAATTCCGCTTTTTCCTTCTCATTTTTTATGAATGATGTGGATAGTGAGTATATTAGACAAATAAAACCCAGCCAACCATAATCTACCAAAAGAGTATGAATGCAGAACTTGACAGAAGTAACTTAAGTGGCCCCTAATAATGGACACAGGTAATAGAACTGGATTAGAGTATAGATAGAAAAACTATATTGACAAAAAAAATCCCTATTTCTTAGTCTGTATTAACGGAATACAAGATCAGAGGCAAAAATGAAGATACAATGATAGTGCAGATGAAAATAACCCTTTGTGCCAGGTACCCGAGATCTGGTCCTCCTCTAACTAAATATTTCAATCAAAAACCCCAACTGTCCTGAGTCCTCACTTCCCTCTCCCCTTTTACGTTTACAGGCCCCATGTGCCTACTAACTGTCTATTAAGAAGACTTACGTGAGGTCCTGATACCTTGCCAAATCAATGAAGACATATCAACAATTATCGGGTTCATACATCCAGACCATACCTCCTAGAATCTCCACTTCATAAAGCATGATAGAAAACCAAAGATTTGATCGGTATAGATAAGACAGGAAAATCTCAAGAGATTTGAATTAATTAATCATAATCCTATCAAATTATGCCTCTAATGTGAGATCAAAACACGCGAAAGGAATTAAATAAAATTAAATAAGCCCAAAAAAACACCTAATAATGTGAGAAACTTAAGTTAGTACAATATATCCTTAGATAAACTTTTCCAAAGGAAAAGAAAAAATAAAATAAAATTCTCCATAAGCTAAAATTAACCTATACATAAACTAAAAATCAACTTTTAAAAAATCTAATGAGAGAACTTCTAGAAATTAGCTTACTGACAAGCTAATTTTAGCTCACGGATAATCTTATTTCCTTTTTACTCTCCTAACATAAACTTCAATCTTCCAAAACTAATAAATCAAAATTTAATTCTCCTAGAAGACCATTCACCACATCTTATCCAAACAAGAACATAGAAATAAGAGAAGCTATTTCAGAATCAGTTTCATCGCTTCACATTCATCTGGTTACAGTTACATCCATCTTAGCATTACTTTTAGTTACCTGTTCTCCTCAGAGTGAGGGTGTATGGATTGAAACTTCCCAGGCACAGTGAGCGCAGCCCAAAAACAAAGCAGCAGTCCAACAAAGAGCTCAATCACCACCTGCATTTTCCCAAAAAACATTAGATACATTACATGAAATCAAAACCCTAGGTTGCAGAGTTAACAAAATTACGTTAAATGGAGGCCCTGAAAACTCATCCTCCGTAATCTTCAACAGACCCTTGTCTGGAACAAAAATCAGATCCAATTTCAGATCCACGAGCCCTAACGCTCAAACACATAATAAAAAGTAAAACAATCGTAAGAATCAGTTGTAGAATACACTGGATAGTTGAATAAGCGGCGTGAAATAGAACCAGAACACCGAAGACTCCGACGGTTATAGCTAGACCCATTTATATGATCTTCGTCTTCCTCTGCAAGAACTTCACAGGGTTTTCAATCGCCGGCCACAAACGCCAATTTCCAGTTTTACCCAATGCCCGCCTACAATTAATTTATATTTTCAATTCATTTAATTACTATAATATATTTTATAATAAACTATACATAATATTTCATTTGTATCATGTTTTAGAAGGATACACGTTTAATGTTTTTAAAATAACTAAAAATTATTAAGATAGTTTATGAGAAGAGTTAGTGAAATTTTATTAAAATAATTAAAAACATTCTCGTAGTCCCAAAAATAGAAGTATCAAACAAAATTTTAAAAAATATAAATAAAAAAGGCAAATATAATTTAGTCAATATTTTACCTTCTTAACTATGTAGCACATACACTTACACTGATACGATATGAACACGAATACGAAGATACGTAAAATTTCTAAAAATGTAGGACACGGGGACACGGATCTATATATTATATAATTAGAAATTATATAAATTTACAATAAAGATTTATGTGCACAAATATGTTTGAGATTATTTTTTGGAGCAAAAAGATGTTTTTCATGACTGGTTCACAAGAATTTGTTTCTTATTTTTATAATCATAATAACAATTTATACAATAAAGTTTGAATTTTAAGAAAATTAATGTATTTTTCCTTTTTAAAATTGTGTTAGAACCGTACTACAATTGTCAGAAATCTAATAAATACTTTTTTAATTGGACATTTCACGGATACGTTTCCTACAGGTGTCATACGAAGTGTCCGATACCCAACATGTCATTTGTCCGTGAACGGTTTGTTTTAAGAATCTTTCATTTTGAAATACAATTATTTATTAAAATTTATTTAGTGATATGAAAATTATATATAATTTTATCTCTCTAAATAATATATTTCATTTTGGTATCCACTTTTTTGTTGGACATTTCTATTCTTCGTTCTTATTAAGTAGTGATAATAACCACTGCTTTTTTACATTTCATTTGTATTTAACTTTCTTTTTCTTATATAAAAGTTGATTTTTTTTTGCATTGAAATAAAATTAATTATTTAAAATAACTTTTCTTTATCAAAATTATAAAAAAACTTATTCTAATTTGTAACAGATTGTAGCAACAATTATTTATAGATATAGTCAATTATTTAAATAATTTAACTTTTGCAGTTATCTCAAACACACCATTTGAGACATAATTTATAACAATCGCATTAAAATGGAAAATGTATCACATAATTTAATTTATTTTCAAACTAAGGGAATGTAATTTAATTTACAATTAGACATGATATATTATGTTTTCAAAAAATAAATTGAAATCGCCTCTAACCAAATATGTTATTTGGAAAATAGTTCCTATTCTTCTGTACATGACAAGTTTTGAATATGATTTAGGTTTCTCCATTAACACAATAACCATTGTTTCAAGTTGCTATTATTATACGGACTTCAACTTCCGTCCTAATTCTAGTAACAATAGTCAATTACTTAAAAGTTTCCCTTATATTTAAATACATATATTTTAATTATTATAATATTTAAATATATAGATATTAAATGTATTTTAATTTTTTATTTTTTAAATGTTTTAAATAAAATTGATATTAATAATAAAAATATAATCACTATAGAGATATAATATAATATATGAATGTAATATAGATATATTATGATATGATTGTTAGATCTTTAATCTAAGATTGGTATCGTGTTGTTATTGTTACTTAGAATTAAGAGTGATTAAAAGATATTAAAGTATTTTGAGAGTTATATACATTGAAGATGTCTTGTATCATCTTAAAAAACTGATTTTTTGGTCCAACATGAATAGTTACAACACAGCAAGAACAATGACGGGCCACTAACAAAAAAGGGGGCCCAAGAGAAACTCTCCCAATAATACAATAAACCAAACAAAAAAAACATCCAAACACAGTTTGCTCTATTGCTCGTGAATCTAATTCAGATGCAAAATCTACGACACAATAAAACAACCTCAACCTATCCGTAACAAAACAAAACCCAAGGACAGGCAAGGATCTAGTCCGTACGTACATCTCGTGGTCGATATCTTTGGGCTTTGTAATAATCCTCGAACATATGTCAGATATCATTTCACTGTTTTCCAGTGGGCTCGTTGGGCTCTTTTACTTCATAATTGACCTTTATTCTAGGCCCGAAAGTAAATCCTTATATATATATATATATATAAAACTCACTCCTAAGTATTTAGTAATTTTTCTTCTACCTTATATTTTACCTAAGTTGCTCTTATTCAAACTTTCCGTTATTTGAAACACTTTTTCTTAGGATATATATATCTTACACGGTTTGTTGATGAAACAATAATAAATACGCGGGCCAAAAAATGATGAAATAATAAAGAAATAGTACAAGCAGAATCTTTAGTAAATTGTAACCTTTTTTTTTTCTTTATTTGACTATTTGGTCCCTGTTGTCTCTCCCCCGTTATGCACAAACCCGTGCACTTATGATTAAAAGTTTAGGAAAATAGAGATGCAAAAATGTCGTATTAGTGACCCTCACATTCCAAGTGGGTTAGTGGGTGGAATATTTGTTTGAGTCAAATAAACGGGGTCACATGTTAACGATGGGACTTGAACAATGGCCCAAGTCAAGCTTTGCGGGAGAAACAGGGTTCATGTTCCTCTACGCAAAACAACCCACGAGTTTGTAGGCTTAGGGTTGGTGTGGTACAACGAATTCCAAACATGTTTTTTCTTTATTTCCCTTTTTTCCTTTGGGGGTATCTCTATGTCCAATATTACTTTGGGTAGAGACATGATTTGAGTCGAAGATAAATGGCTTTCTGAGGGGCACTCTCATGTGGAAACTCAACTCCTAATCATCACTTTTTCTACCTATCATAACATAATTTGGCCTTCTTTGCATTTCTCTGTCAGGTCACATACTCACTCTTTCATTCTTCAAATCATGCTTCTACATAAAGTTATGTCTAGAATCTACATCTACATAATCTTACGTAAATCATAGAAACGGGTTATTTAAATCAGATTGATTAGAAGTATCGAGTCCAGGAAAATCTTAGTACATATTGACAAAGAGTTAGTAATTTTGTAGTGTCCCAATCCAATGATTATGAGTGCGTCTTCTTCTTACCTACATATAGACACTGAGATCTTTATAACCTTTGTTTAAGTAGGAAAGTTCATAGAAGAGATCTGAGATGAAATGTTAGTGATGATAGAAGTATGAGTCACATAAAAGTACGATTTCAATTATATGGTGAAGCGAAGAGGGAGTGGTTTTTGTGAGTTGGTTGGCAATGATGTAGATAATGCATTAGTGGCACAATAATTGGAAAGAAACACATCAAATCATATGATATATAGCTTGAACTAATAATGGAGATAGCAGCATCATATCATACACGTAGATAACAATTATGCTGCAGAGGAAAGAGGAAGACCTTGTACCCTCCAATTAATTTCCCTTCTTTTATTTACCATTTTCCATTACTTCATTTCCAACATACACATCAAATTATGCCAGATAACCTATAACTTCCCCTTCACACTGCATTTTTCTTTATGTCTCAAACACCAACTGAACACTCTTGTAACTACAGACTAAACAACAAATACACAACTATGCATCTAAAGTTACCACAAAATCTCTGTCTATCTATATGGCTATATGGTGAGTGTTACTAACTCTTAACTATAGAGTTTAACCTAAATATAAATACATATAACTCAAAACTTATAATTTTTATTATTCTTTAAGAAATTATATTAGAAAACAAAATTCAAAATAATATAATGTGAAAATATATTAATTAGCATATTATATAGATTGAGAAATATATATATATGCTTACTCATAGTTTATGTTCATTTGTACCTGATTGTTTTTATCTGTAGATTTAATTTAATTCAATATCCAAAACATCTTTTCCATTATTGTGGTTCTTAACATAATATAAAGTGATTAAATAAATAAAATGATGTGAATATAACAATTAGTTTATGGACTTTTATTCTTAATATATTCAATTTAATTAAATATTTATAAAATGATTTTTTTGCATATATAGTAATTCATATTTTTAATTATTACCTTAAAACATTATTTAAACTTAACTAAAAAACTGTAGTATTTACTGCGAATATTATTTATAAAATGTATTTTAAAGTGATCAAATTAAAAAGAACTCTAATATATAATAATAATTTTATCATTAATATTATTAATCTTTAATTTTAAAAAATTATTATTAATTATTTCTAATGGTGGGTTCATAGTTATAAAATAATTACTTCTATTTACAATTATTCATGAAACATATTTTGAAGTCGATTCTTTTAAAACATGGGGTGTGAGTATATTAATATAACATTTAACATTATTATAGTATTTACATAAAACTATAAATAAGCATATTCTTATATAATATAAATATTGTAATTAATGTATATAATATATTTTTAATATTACTATATAAAATTATTAAATATTTTATTTGATTAAATGATATATTTTTTATTATTCTATTAATATTATACTTATTTTTAAAAATTATGAAATTTCCTTGAAGCAACTAAACTTTTTTAGCTAAACATGTATATTTGTATTTGTGTATAAAATAACGTTGTAATAAAACTAATTGTAAATTCTAATATGCAAGGCCTATTAGCTCAGCTGGTTAGAGCGTCGTGCTAATAACGCGAAGGTCGCAGGTTCGAGACCTGCATGGGCCATTTCACTTTTAATAAGTGAAATATATCCCTTAATTTTTAAGTAATAATAGTTTGCCACTGAATTTAACATATAGTTATCAAATTAATTATATTATTATGATTTATTTTCATTTAAAAGAATTTGTAAAATTACTTTTTATTTATTGCTATTTGTAAGTTATACTGTAAAGTAACCGAAAAAAAATTAACACATTTTAAAATCATTTAAAATACTATGTAAAAAATTAATTTAATCTAATAATTATTTTTACATACGATCTTTCTCATGTTACGCATATAAAATAGTTGACTGAATATATATCATGAATTTTTCAAATTAAAGGGTGTTTTATATTAAATAAATATTTTATATGAATTAAATAAAATAGTAAGATTATTTTTTATCTTAATGTATTATTTTTAAAAATTATGATTAATGTAAAATTCAATTGTAGTATACAAAAATTGTTTTCCAATTTGACATGGAGAATACCAAACTAAATTTAACTAGTAATTTTGTGGAATATACTTTATATTTAATTAAGTTGTAGTATGTTTTTTCTTTTTTTTTAAAAAGAGGTACATATGTTTTTTCTTTTAATTTTTATTTTTTTTATCTCTTACTTTTTTTTGGAATATGTTACTTATTTTTATTCACAATCATATAATCATGAAACAACATAATGTTATCAGCAATCCACTATAAAGTCAAATTATCTTGCAAAAAGATGTTATTGCCGTGTCAATGGCATACCCAATATCACAAGCAACATTAACATCAATGTCTAGCAGAAGAAAAAAAAATCTACATTAGAAATATGCACAAATAAGACTGACCTACAAAGATAACCATTTTTCAAATTCAGGTTAAGTTACTTCATAAATATAAAAATGTGTTTTTTTAAATATAAATTTAACTATGTCAACTTAATAATAATTTATAAACAACATAAATTCGGCTGTAGGTGGTAAGTGAATATTTTTTCTCTCCTATTGTTTTAAAAGTTTTTCCTTAATTCTTATACATCTTAAAATTTGATTTTACTCCTCATAAAATTGCATTTCACAAACAATTAAATTAAAGGATCCTAACATCAAATGTCTGAGATAATTATTTCTATTTTTTCCTCTACCCAATGATATTATATAAACAAATATTATATGAGACAATCAGGGTAATTATTCCCAGGAACACAAAGCAAAACCTCTATAACTATTTCTTTGGACTAAATGAGGTTCTTCACGTGTATAGTGCGCAAAATTTGACTAACGTTAACATAGAAAATACATACCCTTTTATTTTAATAATTTATAAAAATAAGGAATATTAAAAAACAGATATGAGAATAAATTATTATCGTTATTATATGAATAACTATTAACATGATTAGCCAATTATATATATAAATATATATTCAAATTGAAAAACAATACGGTTGGATTATATTACAGGTATGCTTCAAAGAAAAAATGGATAAACACTTCTAAGTAGAGGTGTAACTAATTTGCGTTTAATCGAGTTTAATCTAATAAGCTTTGTTGAATTAAATTTATTTTGAGTGGGATTATTTTTTTAAGCAATCCAATCCAATTCAATGAAATTATAATTGGATTGGTCATAAGTAATATTTTGAATATTTTAGAATATTTATAATAAGATAAAAAGAATAGTTATAAGATATAGATAATTGGTGGAAATGTTGCAGAAAGAAAGGATCGAAAGAGAAGGATGGAAGAAGTGGAGAAGAAGATGGAATGGAGAATTATGGTGCACTGACAAGTGGTTGGAGAAGATAACCTAAAAATAGGTATGATTAAAGAAAAGCATTGAATGATGGGAGTGACGTGGAAGAGAGTGGTAGTGTGCAGTAGTTTTATGAACAGGCACACGTGCGTTTCCACGTGGGAAGTTGTGAGTGGGGTGGTACAGAAAAACACAGGAGATGATGGGCACTCACATTTCATTTGGTTTTGGGTAACACAAAACACATCACACATCACACATCACAATAACACTTCACTCACATTTCAACCTTGTCAGGACTGCACGTGTTTGCCTCTAGGTCCCCCTTCCCTCCTTCTTCATACTTCAACTATCACTGCAAACCAAAAACTCCTAACAGAAATACCAATACTTACACGACACGATACAGATATGAAGATACATATAATTTTTAAAATATAAGATACGGAGACACGAATTTATATATTAAATAAATATTGATGTGCAAAAGTATGTTTCAGATTTTTTTGCAAGAAAAAAATATTTTTCATGACTGGTTCAAAAGAATTTGTTTATTATTTTTATAATCATAATAAAAATTTATACAATAAATTTGAGTTTTTAGAAAATTATTGTATTTATACTTTTTAAAATTGTGCTAGAACCGTGCTAGAATTTTCAGAAATCCATCGAATATTTTTTGAATTGAACACTTCATCGATAAGTGTCATTCGAATGTCGTACAAGTATTGACACTAATATGTGTGTCCGACACGAATACGCCATTTAAAAGAAGTGTCTGAGCCTCGTAACTCCCCAGTACTCACTTCATGCATGCAATTCAATTCTTTCACCTTTCTTTTTCTATTTTCTATAAAATATCAAATTCTCTTAGATCTCACACGTCAGAAATCAAATTTTATTTTATAAAATTGAATTAAAGAATGTACAATTTTTATTTAAATAATAATTTTTTAAAACTAATGTACAATTTTTAAAGGAATTTAATAAGGTTTTAGCACTAGGTTAATTAAGGATGAGTTAAGATGTGTTCATTCCCTTTGTCAATTGGGAACTCCAGTTTCTCACGTAGACAAATTTCTTGAAAAGTGATTTTGAGCCTTCGAAATTGTGAAAACTGACAAAACAAAGGAAACAAACAAACACTAAACAAATTTATTCCATTCAAACAGTGGAGGCTATACACAGTGGGATACAGTGATAGCTTTCACACCATGCAAAAAGAGACTTTGGTCAGTTAGAACCATAATTTTTAAAATCAATGGTTACCCTTTTTTTATATTTTATTTATTGTTTTTTTTTTCATTATCTCCTCTATATCCCTCTCTCCCCTCTTTTTGACATTGTGATGAGATATTTGACATTATTATTCCTTTATGTTCTTGTTCAAATCATTGATATTATTAATTTTTTTTTGCAAATACTGTATTTCTTAATAATACACAGAAGCCGCTCAAAACTTTAATTATAATAACTTACAGTTATCATTTGAAATTTAAAAATTAAAATAAAATGTATTATAAGAGTAGCATGATATATATATATATATATATATAGTAATATAATATAATATAAAGTCAATCAACAGATCTATAACCAAATCCGAACATATGATTTCTTTACTTTTAGATGTCATCTCATTTCCAGAAAAAAACTTCAATTTAAACATTTCTGAACACTAAATACTGTTTTAAATGTTATGAAAATTCTCATCCCACGTAAAAGAGCTTGAATACATTAAACGTATCATTCCTTGTTATCTCTATGCATAAGGAACCTAGCTCTAGGTTAGAAGTATTTTTCAAATGTTACTTTTTTTTATTAACAAAAAAATTAATTGTGTCATATTTTCACTTTATAATAGTTTTTTTTAATTTTTATTTTACACCCGTTACAATAAAATCATTAATAAAAATTAATTTCAAATATTACAAATAATTAGTCACTATATTAACTAAATTACTAAATTAAATATAATTTTAAAAATTAAACAACTATCCCTATCTAAAATAGTTTCTATTATTAATAAAATATTTAAATTAGTTTATAAATTGGTAGCTAGAACTTGGTAGCTATTTATCAACTTAAATATTAATTTACAAAATTTATTAATAATAAAATTATCTTTAAATATTAATAATTTATATAATTTTTATAATATTATATAATTTAGTTAATATAGTAATTAATTATTTTTTTCTTTGAAATTAATTTATATTTAATGATTTTTTTACTAACTATTTTATTTTATAGAATAACTTGGTTTGCTGATAAAGTAAAAAGAAATTATTAAAGTTATTTCTGTTTTTTCTGTTAAGGTTCAACTGAAACAATGTTCAATCAATAAGACCACTAAAAAAAAATACTTCGTAACCATGACCAAATATGGATACTAACTAATTAATTAATGATATTGGATATAATTTTAAAAACCAATACTTATTAGAAATGAGTATGACCGTTATTAATAATTTAATTAAGATTTGAATACTTTCTAAAATAAGAATATTTTAAATTGATTTGCTATTAAAAAAAATTACATTCAGTATTTAAAATTAAAAAAAGTTATCACAACAAACTTAATCAATTTAATCCAACGACTCTTAATAAAAAAAAAAAATCATCCTTATTAGAGAAATGAAAATTAATAAAAATTTGTCAAACCCAACTCCAAATATGCAAAGCATTAGGACAGTAAAAAAATAAATGCTGATATTCCTCATGTTTTTCACAAAGCGTACACTTAGAACATATATGCAAACCTTTATTATGAATATGTTGATATGTAAGAAGCCGCCTATGATAAACTTTTCATATTATGTTGATACGTTGATATGGAAGATGAAATAGATGAAGACCAAATGAATTTACCCTAACCACATGGAACTCCTAGTTCCAAGAAAAAAGTCGTAGTCGATTTAAGAGATAAACGACCAGACTCATCTAGAATCTAATTAGGAATATCGTGTTCCTTCCTAACCATGATATGATTATAAAAAGGAGGCATCTGCTGTAAAAACAAAAGAATATTCCAATCACAACCTGTCCAAAACCGAGAGATTGTATCCGGAATGTTAGCACCATCATAACCTTACAATATTTGCTAAAGAAGTAGTAGAACATCATTTATCATTCCAAAAATTAATAAAAGTATCTGTACCAACAGTCCAAGAAGTATAATCAAGTATAGTATAATAAAACTACTTAATTCCATACCAAAGAGATGGGGATTTATATTTATAAACCATTCTAAACTCGTATTTTGATTTAAGAACCCTACCTTTCATGAGAAAAGACCAATGCCTGTAGCTATAAGCAAAGTTCCAAGCAAGCTTAAAAAGATATGCATTATTTTCATGACGAAGATTAATAATCTTCAAACCTCCATTCTCAAGAGAAGAACAAATCGTACCCAATTCACGGTGACTATGCCTTTTTTTATAATATCACCAGTCCAAATAAAATTTTGACACCACTACTCAACTTGGTTAAGAAGTGAAATAGGTCATTTATACATATTAAAGCTATAAACTAGAAATCCAGTAATCACCGTATTGATCAACTGAATCCAACCCATCATGCTAAGAGATTTACTTTTCCAAGATGCTAGCTTCAATTTGATTTTACCAGCCAAAGGTTGAAGAAATTGACACTTTGGAGCACCAACAAAGATTGACACTCCTATAATTGAAAGGCAAACAACCATCACTACAAGAAATAATACGTTGAATTTTGGTGATAAATATTGTAGAATTATCCATGGTACTGACCAGTTCATAGTTCTCGGTAGTATTTTCGTATGCTTGGTTCTTTTGCACCACGAGAGACTTGCTTAGTTCTTTTTGCACCGAGAGAAACCTGCTCGGTGTTTGGGCCTAGGTAAACCTGTGCCAATGGTCTTAGTCAAGTTGGCCCAGAGTGCGTGATGGGTACACAAAGTAATTTCATTGATGCACTCGTTTAAAGGATATATTTGTGTGGTAGATATAATTTTGTTATTATTGTTTGTATGTGGCAATATTTTCTTCGTTACGTATCTGTTGCATGTTTCTGTTGCATATATGTTACACATGACT
>Ga0123342_1000932_pt1 | contig 48675 bp, 36 predicted proteins | sample Turbeawhitnodule_FD_89960 | JGI IMG/M metagenome (GOLD analysis project Ga0123342, IMG submission 89960) | Root nodule microbial communities of legume samples collected from Mexico - Turtle bean Mexico white nodule | ecosystem: Host-associated > Plants > Roots > Nodule | place: Mexico: Nepantla...
GGTGGAGATAACCAATATTTTGGTGTATTTTGATGGTTTTGTAGCTGCAGTTTGCAGTGCTTATAGCATTCCAATACGAGCACGGTGCTAGCTGAAATAGGATGTCTAGCTTATGCAGCAAACTTTATCTTTCTATTGCTTCTGGGGTGTTTGTTCATCTCTTTATTCTTTGGAGATTCTTAATGTGGTTTGGTTTATGTAAAAGGGTTGGGATACCCCTTTTGTATCTCTCTTAATTTAATTTCATTCTTTGCTGATCAAAAAAAAAATGTTTGCTAGGTTTTACATTGCTCCAGCACCTGCAAAGATGGGTTATGCTGCAGCTGTACAAAGGTAAGCACATATTACTGTCATTTCTCCTGTTGTTTGTCCATTATGGTTTGTTGGTATGAAGTTTAACAAATTCACAATGATGTGTAGATTTCTCAAAGTGATGGCCATGGTGTGGGCTGGTAGTCAAGTCACTAAACTTCTAAGAGCCGGAGGGTGAGCTACCTGAACCCTTTCACATTGTTGGTTTGGTTGTGTAATGCATGCTGATATGTTCCTTTCTCGTGCCCCAGTTAAGCCTAAAACTTTGTAAATATAGTTAGAAACAATAGATTGTAACTTTGTGATTAAGTTTGAGCGGTAAGGATGACATTTGGCATTTAGCTTGTAAACATTGTTCCGAAATTCATGAAACTGTAAATTTCGTGTCACGTGGTGGCACAGCGGTAAGGTTGTGCCTTGGTGACCAGTTTGTCATGGATTTGAACCCAGAAGCAATCTCTTTGCATGTCCAGAGTAAGACATGTGTAGAATGACCCTTTGGCATACCTTTGCATAGTGAGGAAACCTATGATTGTAGGGTATGTTAGTTTATTTTTTCTAATTTCCATGCTTCTAAGCAATCGAAGTTGTTAAAAATGTTTTATGTACTATATGTTGAAGATTTCTGAGATTTCACATCGACTAGAGATAAACATTTTATAGTATATAGGTGAATGCAAAACTTATTTTATAAGCCGATTTTATAAAGTTAAGTTAGACTTAAAATTCACTTCTTCTTAATATATGCTAGATTGTTCTGTCAGTGTTAGGTTTATTGTTTACATCTATGATCTGTAAGCACATTTAAACTAGGAAAATCCCTTTGTAAATTGGAATACATCAACATCTGAGGTTAGCACATGACAACCATTTGAAACAATGGAGTTACTTCTTATGCAGAGCATTGGCACTGGCACCTTTTGTTGACAGAGGATTGTCCTGGTTTACTGATAAGTTTAAGTTTGGATCACAAGGGAAGGTAAGCTTGAATTGAATAATACCTTTTTGTCCTTAAATTATTTGATCATTCTTGTTGTCTGTTGTGAGTTATTTGGTTTGACATGTTCAGGCTTTCATGGCTATAGTGGGATTCTGCCTTGCATTGGCTCTCATTGTATTTTTGGTCATCACACTGCTTTGGGCTTGAAGCTCTTCTCTTCCTCCTTAATAATAATTGTTGCCACATAATAATTGTTGCCACATAATAATTGTTTTCCTCTAAAATACACTATTGTTGAAATTTTAGCTTGTTATATATGACAATGTCTCACAAAATTGCACCTTTTTTTTAATGTATGTGTTACTTTTATGTTGTTTGGTTTCAGAAAAAACTAAATTATTCTTGCAAAGTAGGAGTGCAAGTGGAGGCAATTGCTTCCTGAACCCAATGATTTTTTACCTGCAACCAATCAACTTTTGAATTTCCTAAATTGACTTTCATTCCAGAATGAAAAATGTGGAATTAAAAAATATATTTTGGAAAAAAAAAATTGGAAAACCAAAATCTCATTCTGGAAAAGATATTATGAAATATAGAGAATGTATTATGGAAAACAAAATCTAGAAAAGAAATTTTGGTATTTATTTTTAAATATTTTTTTGAAGGTGATAATTTTTTTAAGATGTTGATGATCCAATTCAACATAATTCAATTACAATTGAATTGCTAAGTAAAAAATGAAAATCAACTTCTTCTAATTTAATTAAATTAAATTGAGTTATATTTGAAATCATATTAAATTTGACTCATTCATGATATCTTACTCCTAATGAAAATATCTCTTTGAAAAATACTTATAAATGAACAAAATTTGAAGAAGAAAAAAAAGCAAAACATTTTTTTCTAAAATTAAAATTTTCTCGTACATAAATTAAAAATGTTTTTTTAGATAAGTTAGTACACGCAAACAAATTCACTAATAAATAAGTTAATTAGCATTTCAAAAGGTTTATTTTTAATTTTTTTTTCTATAAGCTCTTAAGAAAAAAATTAATACACGTCTATTTTACAAAGGAGGCTTTTAGATCAACTTTCTCTCTCACCCAAATTTCATTATTAGTCTTAAATTTGGAGTGGTTTATTAAATTTAAAAATATTTACAGTTAAAATTTTACTTGGAGACTTAGTAGGATTATTTCAAAATGTGGAAGGTACAATGAAAATTTCAAAAGCATAAATATATAACCTCTATTACATATTCAAATTAAAATCATATTTTCTAAACATTATCAATATATGGTGTAAGAAGAATATGCCTTAATTTTTCTTAAATATACTCAATGATAGATCTTAACCAATAATTTTGGATTACCAAAATAATATACTTAAACTAAGCCTAATATTAATATGTCTAATTTTCATATAAAGCTACTAGAATCCATTTTTTACTAACTTCTGTTCTTCTTACACACATCCTTACCTATAACAAATGATATGGAAAAATTGCATCTTCCTTGATCAATAACAATATTGAATCCTAACTCTGCTCTTGAAGCAAAAACTTCTGATGAGAAGGTTCCCCCCACCCTTTATAAGGCCACTGAATATACTTATGTTTCTTGTAGTCTTATATATATTTGTGCTTCATAGGTTTGAATAAATACAGGTAAAGTGCCCTGGAGAATGAGTATTAGATACAGATACATAAAGCAAATTGAAGTATGGGGTATCAAAGACTGTGATCTTACAATGTTGAAGCAAAATTTGTCCAAAATTATAAACTTTTGAAAAAGAAGGAAAGGCCAAAGGTTAGTATTTTAGAATCAAACTCAAGGGCTCACAGCAGTATCACTGTGGCCATCTAAACTTTCCACTAATCTCCTTTTGGCAGATTTGGTTCTATAACACCACACCTCAAAAGCCTCACTCAAGTCAGGGTATCCAATTTCCCTACTTCTGATCCAGTCTGCCAAAATCTCTGCTTGATCATTTGATGGCAAAGTCAATATCAGTGACACAATTGCTCCCTCAATGGCCTGACACAAATCTTCACTCATCTTGTAAGGAAAACCAGTCTCCTCAACAGCTTTTGAATCCAGCAGTGGCTTCATCTTTCTGACATATGGAAACCAGGTCTTCAGCAATTGCACTCTACATGGAGATGGAAGAATCACACCACCATAACCAACTGCTTCCAAAACTTTACATGCTACTTCTATCAATTTCACTTTCAGCCCCCACATGGCATGGTCAAGTTTCTTGTCTTCAATGATCCCCAAAATTTTACTTGAGACTGCAGCCCAGTTAGAAACAAAATTCTTCATCAAATCCATCTTTGGGAGCACATTACACATCCATTCAAGATCAGATACCCTTTTCATTATCCTATCATACACGCCCTCCGGCTCAGGGGAAGTGTCCAAAAGCAAGGAACACAGATCTGTTTCAAATGAATGAATGATGTTGTACACACCCATTGTTACTGCTGATTGTACTTCGCTGTCGGATATGATGATTGTAGTATCTCCATCTTCACCCAGCATGAAGTCAATTTGCTCTTGGGCCGAGATTCGTAGCTCATCTCCGAATGGTAAACACGGCCCCTCAATAGACACTGCAAAGCGAACGGCTGAAACAAATATTTCTTTTGTAGAGCTTAAATCTCCAGGTTTGATGTTAGGTACTTTTGACATGGCCATTTAGCTGTTTCAATACTAAAATTTTGCAATTCTCTGTGCTCATCCACAAATTACCTCCATGTTCGGAAAATACACGCTTGAACAGCAATGAGCGATTTCTACCTATTGATTATGCTCATTGCAACAGAATAGCTTTAAGTGGGAACAGCATGACCACAGTCTGAGTCTCAAGTGCATTTCAGAGTTGGAAACATAATGATATGATCTATACGAAGTCCACTTTCATTTGTCAGTGAAATACTTGAAGGAGAAGAAGCATTCAGATTCTCAGGTGACACTAATCTTTCACCAGTAGTATACTAGTATCATGGCCAAGCTTGCAATGCAGATTTAACTAGAAATATTCATGTACAATACGAATCACCCTTCGAGCAACAGAATAATTTAAGCCTCTAATAAGCATGATACAGAGAATTAAAAACCAGGCATAAATTCCAGAAGGGTGCACATGCATTTTTCAAGCACAAGAAAAACCAGCAAATTGACATAAAACATAACAAATAGTCTCTTGCAAACTTTAACAAAAATAGCTCACCAAAATAAAGGTATTTAAATTAACCAAAGTTTAAGAAACACAATCACATCACAAGAAAGTACAGGGCAACACATGCACAGTCTTTAACATAAAACAAATGTAAAGGCTCCTCACTATGCTAAAATGTATGAGGGAAGGTCGTTGTATGTAAGCAGCTTTACCCTTTCATTTACAAAGAGTTTGCTTCTGAAATCGAACCCATGACCAACTGGTGACTAAGCACAACTTTACCATTGCGCCATGGCATGCCCTCTACACACACCAAAGTGTTTAGAAATGGAAAATCAGAGAACCTGCTTACACCACATCCATATTCTTTAACTCTGAAATGAACTAAACCAATACTCCTACCTACTGCTGGCCATTAATCAATTGAACATGATCACTCCTTTTTCAAAAATCATTTTGGACATATTCTGGTTAATTAGCATAATTTTTCAATCGAACAGTTTAACAAACAACACATACAAACTAGAGTATGAATATACTTTCCTTCACACAAGCATAACCATTCCATGATACAAAACATTATCAAGTTGAATTGGAGCCTATGGTTATTGTGTGCAGTGACATACTAATGCTTATTTCATGAGAAGAGATGTTATAGAAAGAAAAAAACACAAAAGGAAATAAAATATTACCCACAGATCACAAGCTTTCAAACTAAAGCCAGCATAAATAAAAAATAAAAAATAAAAATCTGGTCTCTCAGAAACATGTTACCAGCACCCATGACTTTTTTTTTTCTTTTGTCAAAGTATAAAAGAATATTTCAAGTGGAAACATAGACAATGACGAAGACCATTGAAAATATGAACCGTGAAAGCCAAATAAATCCAAAAGATATGAAAAATTCAAGCTAGGAGAACAGATATCAACACCCCCACATACACAAAAAGCAACAAAAAAGAAAAGAAAAGAAAAAAAGAAAAACAACATAAAGTAAAATAAATACATAAATAAAAGGAGAAAGTAATCAATTTGCGACTTGGGAAAAGCTTCAGTATCTTAATCAAACAAAAAAACTGGTTATCTTTGTGCTAAAAGAGTGTTTTTTGATAGATCAAAAAGCAGAGATTTTTACTTAAAAACACAAACATAACCATGTGACAGCATTAGAAAAAGAAAAAGACAAGAAATTTACCTTGCAATCCGAAAAACAGAGGAGAAAGAGTGCATGATTTCATCTTGGTCCTATCCTCACATATCACCACCAGCTTCATGGCTAGAAAATAGAAACCCTAACAATACTGTGTCGTTTAACTCCAAACTTTTATCATACAGAACTGAGATGCACTAAGTGCTGTTTAAGAATTAAATGATTCAGTAATTATTTAACATAAAAAATTATTACATATTTTTAAAAAAAAATAATGACATGATTTAATGATCTATAATATTATAACTAAAATTTATAAGTTGGATTTTAATGAATTTATATTGTAAGAAAGTTGTAACGATACAAAGGTTTTTTTCTTCAAAATTACAAGAAAGAATGAAAATTAAAAAAAGGGGTTTGTATAAAAATAATCTCAATACAAAAGTTTCAATCTTCTAATAATTAATTAGTTTTATTTTCATGTTTTTATTATTCTTCTTATATTTATTTAAAGTTATAGTTTTTATTATATAATAAGAGTGAAGATGAAGATTTATTTATTAATTTAATTGAAAATTTATCACAATAATGTTTTTCACATAGAAAGTTAAGTCATATACACGAGTATCTATATATCCAACAATTAACATAAAAATTCTTCTCATAATATATTCGGATAAAGATTTTTTTAAGAAGTTTATTTTTATATAAAATTTTAAATATTTTATAAAAACATACTTTGTTTGAATGAGAATTTTAAAATAAAATAAATTCTAAATATTAAATTATTCTATTATTTAAAATTATATAATTTTACAATTTTATGTGAATTTCACTTAAAAAAATTAAAATCTTTTGTATTTTTTCCGTATATATATCTCTCTTCATATTTTTAATTCTCAACTTTAATTAGAATGTTGTAGATTCAATTTTTAACAATAAACACAATATTTTAACATTAAAGAAAAATATTTATATAAAAATATTAGTTTTAAAAAGTCTATATTTATAATACACACATTAAACTATTTTCTTTATTTATAACAAATTCATGTAAGCATCTCCTCCCCAACTTAAAAATTGCTTATTTTAATGCTTACACAAGCCTTTTTTTTAATTATCTTTTAATCTCTAATTTTCAAAATTTTAAGGATTAAAATATATTAACACAAATTATTAAACTAAAATTAAAATCACAAAAACCAAACAATAATTAAATACATCATTTATGATGGAAGAGTCTATCTATTATATTTTTAATACCATTATAAATACATTTATATTCATGACTTAAATAAGTTTTGGGATCTATATTTTTTTTCAAGTATACTTAATTTGTTGACATTATTGTATTTTTAGATAATAGTAAAGTGAATAGATTATATAATGAAAATGGACCATATCAATCTTTTTATTAAGTACTCAAACTAAAAAATCAGAAGTGGTCCACAACTTATTTAAGCCTCTATTAATTAATTAATTTAATATTTTTTTTTCCAATAAAATGTTTTATGGATTTTTTAATATTATATTTGAAAATAAAAAGGTTGTTTTTAATATTTCTTTACCAAATAAAAAACTTAACTTTAAGAAAAAAATAAATTATAAAATTATTGAATATGGATAATTTGGTAACCCTATGAACATAAGAGAAAATGACAAAGTACTCTTGCTCAATTGAGCTATTGTGAGTTGATATAAACTCCTTTAACTTTTCAATTTCTATGGATACAAGAAAAAGACAAAAAAAAGTGAAAATGTTAAAAATACAGAGAGGAAATTGGTGTAAGAAACAGGGAAAACAGTTCTAAAGAATCTTCTCAAGATGTATGTTATTGAAAAGATCTTCCATCAAAATCAAGTTGTATTTGTTGAATGTTGTCTTTAGGCAACCTCTTCAAGATAGCAAGACCTGGTGAAAATTGAAAATAGAATCAGCAAATTCAGTGGAAAAAATAGTTGTTTAAAGTAAAAGATTGATAGTTGCAGAAACATTATTGTTAAATTTCACACTTAATATTACTTCAGTCATTGTATTTTATGATTACAGCATCAATTTTGTATTGGTTTGATGGAAAAACTGTGGTACCAACAAATAATTTTACTTGTGTGTGATTTTTTTTTTCATCTCTTTGTTAAATAGTATGATCTGGTTTGTACAAACTTTTTGCTGAGTACTTAGAAGAGAAGAAAATAAAAAATGAATCAAACTTCTTACTCTAGTTAAAATTAACTTTGCAGAGAGAAATTTGTGACAGTTAAATGGAAAGGTTGTATGAAAGTAAAAGTGAATAAACTGATTTGAACTTAGCAAGAAGTTTAATTCATTTTAGCTTCTACAGAGGTAGAAGTACTCACTGAAAAGAGAAATGATAGATCATGCATTGTTGGAGATCTCACATCAACTAAAGATTAAGACATTTCATAGTACATAAGTGAGTGCAAATCTCACCATATAAGCCGATTTTATGAGGTTAAGTTAGGTTTAAAGTCCACTTCTTAATATGCATGTGAGCCTTTCAGAATATTATTTTCATATGATTCTAATGTTTACCTTCAATAACTTTGTTGAGAGTAGACCACCATCTATCTGTTGGAATATGGTATTTATGCAGTGTCTCTTCTATGGCTTCATCATGCTTCCCCATCAGAACCTCTTGAAGTGTTGTAGCTGCATCCTTTGTTTTATCAAGGATATCTCCATTGTCTTCACCACTTCGTTTTTGAAGCAGATGGTGTAATGAAGAAAGGGTAGAAGCTATGGCAAACTGTGTAGCAGCAGTCCAGTGAGTAGAAGCTAATTGTCTCATATGGTTTTCTAACTCCTTCTTATATTCATCATTGTTCTCTGTTCTTCCAAATACTAGGCTACATAGATACTCAGCATTTGCTTCACCAGTACTTTGAACCATCTTGTAGAAAGCAGTTCCTTCATTTTGCAGGAGTTCCTCTGGTGAACTGTATTCAAGGACCTGGAAAGAATCGAGGAAGATGAATCTTAATGTTGAATCATCTTTATTGTCTTACACAATGTAAAAAAAGAATCCCCCAAATCTGCTAGGAGCAAATATGATATGAGCACAGTAAATTCCTTGGATTCAAGGTCAAGGATTCCTCCAAAAAGAACAAAGAACCTGATAATTCTCTTCTCCTTATTCATTTCAATTCATGGTTTATACAGTAGATGAATTACTACAGTAGTGACAAAATACAATAACAAAATGCAAAAAACAATATCAGAATGCAGAAACAACATTCCTCCTATCAAAATATGACATATGAGTGGTACAACAACCATACATGGATGACTAAGACTTTGAAAAACTCACATGACTTTGGTCTTTTAATTTTATGAGTCATGACAAGATCTAATGATCAATATTTATTCCTCTCACTCTCAAAACACTTGAGTTCAAATACATTTCCTATGAATGTAAGCTTTATTTCTTAATTGAGACTCACTTCCAAGTTGGTCCTCATACTAAAAAGTTTCCAATTTGGTCTCTAGTATGCAATTTTATCTAAGGGGTTGTAATACTGTGAAGTATAGGACTATAGGGACCAAGTTGAAGGTAGGTGTCATGTGTAGTGACTTAAAGTATTATATTTTGGTCCCTACACCATTCAATCATGTTCAATTTGGTTCTTATACTTCATCATAACTCCATGCCAATCTCATTGTTATAACAGTAACCACTGAGAACAACATTCAGGTATAGTGAGAACATGTTCTTCTAGTCCTTATAGATTCACAATACTTGCTGTATGAAAAAAATTAAATTTTTGTTACTCATGGTACTTGATCATACCCGGCCAGAATCAAGCAGCAGAATCCGATTGCAGTCAATGATTGTATTTAGTCTATGTGCAATGATGAGCATTGTACAGGACTGAAATTCCTGTCTGATAGTTTTCTGTATAAGGGCATCAGTTCTAACATCTACAGCAGCTGTAGCTTCATCCAGGACAAGAATCTTCGATCTCCGAAGCAATGCTCTACCTAGACTCAGAAGTTGCCTCTGTCCAACACTGAAATTATCTCCTCCCTCTGAAACCTTCATGCAGTGCAAAAGATTAGATTCTCATATTTCATCTTTTCAGTTGATAATTCAAAAGAAAATGTCTCTAGGAAAAAACCAATCATACAAAGGTATTAATAAGATTATGCCACAATCTTGATATGGTATGTTAATGTGGCTGATGTGTTGTAATGTCAGTTGGATTGGATCCTTAGCTGGTTGGGTGATAAGAAACTTGTTTTGAGATTATTTGTACAAGGGTTGAGACACCTCTGAAGTGTGTCATTTGATTTTATTTATTCTTTGTTGATAAAAAAAAAATTGTGTAACCTACCTGAGCATCTAGACCAAATGGATTTCTTCTTATTACGTCCTTCAGATGTGCCCTTTCTAAAGCCTCCCATAGATCAGCATCATTGTGCTCATTAAATGGATCAAGATTGAAACGAACAGTCCCTTAGAGAAAGGAAGAAGAGTTTTAGAATGGAGAAGTTTTACTGAAGCTAACAAACCATGTTTATTCACACCTAATTGAAAATTGAAAATTGAAAATTATACTACATAAATAATCATGTCTTAATCCCTGTATTCTCATATGGTTAAGAAAGAGAACACTGACTGACAGTTTTCTAATGCAAACATTCTTCACATTTCAATTATAATTCACTGATGACTAACATGCAGGTCTCAAAACAAACAATTCCTGATTTTCAGTTTTTTCCATGGTTATGAAAAAAAAAGGTATAAAAAAAAGCTTATTTTGGTCTATTTGCAGTGTTTTTCAAAATCATGGAATCATTTACTGCCACATTATGATAATTTGATTATCAGATCAGAACCACTTAAAAGGTCTTTTTTTTCCAATAATATGCTAATTCATGATTGGATGATAGTGTATATACCTTTACACTCATGACATCTTGGCATAACAACACCTTCATAAGGATTTCAATCACAATATAAAGCATTGCTTACATTGGATTAAGACCAAACTCATGTTTTGATTATCAATATCTGAGATAGAACAAGAAGTCTGTTAATGGAACATACCAGAGAAAAGAACTGGAGACTGTGGTATGATAGTAAGAACTTTTCGTAGATCTGCTAGTCCAAATGTAGAAATATCACAACCATCAATGATGATTCTTCCTTTTGTTAGTTCCACAATCCGAAATAATGCATTAAGCATGCTAGATTTTCCTGCACCAGTTCTTCCAACTACCCCTATCTTCTCAGTTGGAGGTACTCTGAAGGACAATCCATGCAGCACTGGAGGAAGTTCAGGCCTGTATCTCAGAACAACATCTTCAAACTCAATTGATCCGGAGGTTGGCCATCCGGGTGGCGGCCGGTTGGTCTCGATTACACCTGGAGCCTCACTTTCCAGATTTATATATGTGTCAACACGCTCAACAGCATTTAAACTGTTTTCAGCTCTACTTGCTTGCCTAAGGACACCACTCAAGAGATTTGTTATGTTCAAAGTGTAACTGAGAAGTAGACCCATTGTAGATGCAAACAAAGCCTGGTTTGAAGCTCTTGCATTCTGCAAGACTGCAGATGTTGCTATCATCCAAATCATGAGGCCTCCTAATGTTTCTAGCCTTATGGTGAGCCAACGATTTGAGCTTATGTTCACAAGAGTGAATCTGATGTTGTTATCCATGTATTTTCCATTAATGTGTGCCATTCTGTCATATGCTTTATAAGCACGGATACTTGACAAACCATTCAGTGATTCACCAAAATGTGCATAAACAGGAGATCTTGTAATGGAATCCATGCGCTTTACCTCTCGAGCCGTGCTCTGTCAAGCAATGTGTTAGCAGAAAAATACCAATAACTCAAACTAACACCACATTGTGTTAACTGAGAATACTAAACTCTAGTGGTATTAAGAAGTGAAATTTAAGCCTAACTCAACGTCATAAAACTGATTTATGAGGTGAGGTTTGTACCCACTTATATACTATGAAATAATATAATATCTAGTCGATGTGAGATCTCCAACAGGTCTTAATTTCCAGAAGGGTGTTTTCTTTTGTCTCGCCTTCACTTGCACACCATTTTGATTTTTGACACATTCATTATGGTTCATAATTCATTAGTAACTTATACTTTACTTTGCTCTAACTTGTTTTTCCATTCCATGTTGATAAATTTTCCTTCTTTTAGAAATTAATATCTTCACAAAATTTTAAATCATAATAGCAATATTGCAAAAACAATGAGATTAGGAAGAAGTAGGTTATGACTAGGAATCTAGCTGGGATAATGCTACTGTGATTCAGTTATGAAGTTTGGATACTATATAATGAAAAATGTTTACAGTGGATGTAGAAGAACTTCATTCTACAGACATATGAAAGATTTCCCTTATAGTATCTACAACAACAAAGTACTAAAACTTTTAACCAAATAAATTTTAGTTAATCCTGATCAGCCAATTCATGGCATGTAAATAACTCGGCATGTAAATAATTCTAATGAGACAGCTCTAGAACAAAGGAGAAGATATGGAGCATACCTGATAATATATATAAGCTGCATAAAAGAAGATCAGAAGTGGCATTATGGCCCACAGAGAAATGGTGCTCACAGTGCCTATAAGAACAAATGTGGAAAGCAGTTGCCAAACTTGCCCCAAAAAGTTGTTCACCAAGTTAAAAACATTGGTATCTATATCTCCAGTATCTTTTGCAAACCTATTAATTATGCGACCAACCGGATTAGTTTGGAAGAATACCATAGGAGCTCGGAGGATTTTATCCAGCATTGCATTGTGCAATCTTTTGGCAGCACGAAGACTTGAAACAATCAACCAATAAGAGTTGGCAAGTGCCACAGATACCTGAATGCAGCAAAAGAAATTCATTTCATTTTCCTTAAAACTGAAAAATGAGCAGAAAGCTACCATATGGCAAGTCAGAAAGCTTGTTGAATGATGAATATTTTCTTGAACAATGCAAATTCCTTAAGGGTAAGGTGAAAGATGCTAAGTACCAAGAGAAAAAAGAAATAGAGACTCATTGCATAATACCTGTCCAAATGAGAAAAGTGCATAGATCAAAAGAAAATATGCCGGATTACTATCTGCAGTGGAATCTTGAGATGTCCACACGCTTAACCATGTGCTACTTGAAATTCTAAGAACTTCTGTTAATGTATAACATCCAAAGAGTATGGAAACTACCCACAGTCCTCCCAGTGCTGATTTGTACCTGTAAATTTGGATTTATAATCACAGGTCATAATCAAACTAGAGCATCTAATTTCATTCAAGCAACAAAGAAGTTTATTATATATTATAAAATATGACAGAGATGAACAAAAAGAAAAAAAAGGAAGGCAAAAGATATGAGAAGAAATATTTCTTCTATTTTATTTTCCTTACTTAAATCAAAGCAAAGAGTCTGAATATATACAAGCAGTACATTTATTCTAGGTCTAATTAAAGAGACATAATGTAAAATAAAAGCTAATAAAGACTAGAATAAGAAAAAACAAAATAAAGACTAGACATAAGTACAAAAAGAAACCGCTAAGAATTAGAAAAGACAAAATTAATATTAGCTTTAACAATAACTCAAAGGAAATAGATTCATCTTTTTCTGAGCTTTCATGGCAATCTTACCGCATTATAACTCTCCAACTAACCACGCCTGTTTCCCTCTCCTCTTTCTTAACAAGTACTGATTTTCGTAATTTTCCTTTCTTCTCATAGCTTGCATCACTTGGTAATTCAACAACTGCTTCATTATTCAAGGGTAAATTTGTATCCTTGTCATGACTTTCAGTATCTCCGTTATTATCTGCTTGTTGTTCCATTTTCCCTGCATTTTCCATTAGTTTCTGAAATAGAGGCCCACTTTTTGATAACTCCTCAAATGTTCCCTGCTCCTTAATCATTCCTTCACTGACCAGAATGATTTTATCCACCTGAGGGAGAAAATGTAGCTGATTGGTGACAAGAACCCTGGTTTTTCCTCGCAGTTCTTCCTTTATACAGTTCCTGAAAACCTGAAGGCAATTGCAAATCAGACTATGTGAGGTATGATCATAGCTATTTTCAAACTTTTATATGGTCAACCATTAAGGTGATTTCTAAAATTCAAATACTTACATACACTATAGAAAAGAAAGGCAAATCTAATAATGTACATGAGCAGCCATTCCTTATATCAGTTTCTTGATAATGAAATTCAGTTGGTTTGAATTAATGTCAATGATAATATCTGTTAAGATGGAAGTAACATTTGATAAGAAATAATAAGAATGATACCTCTTGAGCAATATGAGCATCAAGAGCACTCAATGGATCATCGAATATATATACATCTGAATTTGAGTATACAGCCCTGGCTATGGAAACTCTTTGCTTTTGTCCACCACTAATATTGACTCCTCTTTCTCCAATCTCTGTAAAATCAAGTCCCTGAAAGGATATAAATGGGATGATTACAAAAAGAAAATTCCCATTAATTTAGAGAAGTAATAGAGAAGATGACATTTATAAATTATCTTACAGGTAGTGAGTTGAGATCATGCTGTAAAGCAGTGATATCAATGACCTTCCGATATCGTGCATGCTCAAATTTTGATCCAAATAGTATGTTTTCACGAACCTGGGAAGAGAAAGCAATCAGAATGATAAATGATGACATACATTTTTTTATATGAAAATTTAGTTTAACAAGAAGAAATGAATCGAAAGCAAGCTTCAACTCACTGTGGCATTGTAAATCCATGAAATCTGAGGCACATAAGCAACAGTGCCTCTGATTGTAGCATTTCCATCGGCTAAAGGTGGTAACTCTCCAATCATTGCTGAAATGAGAGACGTTTTGCCTTCTCCAGTACCACCAATGATTGCAACTAAGCTGCCAACTGGTATTTCCACATTGATATTTGATAATGTTGGTTTTTCTTCCTGTGAATTGAATACAATTTACATGTATAAAGTCAAGTGTGCATTACTAATACCAAAGTAATAAAATGTATTTGAAGAAAATGAAAACTGTAGCTTCATATTCATCAAAAGCAACATCATGGTGACCTCTAAAACCTAGCAGGAATATTAATATTCATATTCCTGTTGACTTAGAGTTGGCTTATTTAGAGAGGGTGGAAGGTAGAGGGGAAGCCTAATCAAAGCTTTTTGTAACATGATCTGACATCACACTACCATCTTCAAAAACTCAGATGAAAATGTTGGCTGTTGGTAATTCTTGTCTATAATGCTTCTGTTAGCTGTAACACTTGAGTTGCTAAGCCAGGGACCCCATGTAAGTCATGGAGAGCCAATTCCAAGGTGTGAATTTTTTACAATGCTAGAGACAAAAATGTTTCATAAATCTTTTTTTTATCCGCAAAGAATAAATAAAATAAAATGAGACACTTCAGGGGTGTCCCCCAACTCTTATACAAAAATGACCTTGACCAACCTGCTCAACACCTGACCTATGTTTCATAAATCTAATCATTTGTGTTAATGGTGAATGTGGAGAAATGGTGTCACCTAAACATATCCATGCCTTCTAATTTTGAAAATTGAAATGCAATGGTGTACTCCTTATATACCAAAAGGTTAAGAAAGCTTTAACAAAATTGTGGCTGCTCAAACAAGGATAGTTGAAAATTTGACCTTAGGATCCCACGAAAAGTATCCATTCTCAATTGAGATGGCTGGAAGACCAGTTTCAATAGGTGGATTTTGTTGTAAATTTCTCTCCTCTGCTAAGAACAGTTCCTCCAAACGTTGCAACGAGACATGTGCATTTGCTACCTGTAAGGACAGAAAATCAGTAAGCAATGACTTGACACATAATCAACTAGAGCAAGTGTTAACTGAATGCGACAAGGGAAAATACCAACCTGACTTAGTAAGTTTGGTAGCATATTTAAAGGAAACCGCAAAACTGCAAACAGAGATAATGAGGTAAATGCTCTTGCAGGTGTCAGTTCTCCACCCAGTAAAGTGAAAATTCCAAATGTGGTAACCGTCACAAGAACAGGGATGCTGTTTAGTATAAAAGAATTAAGCTGCAAAGGAGGACAAGTAGTTAGCAGGAAAGCTTTAAATTTTCACAATCTAGGAGAACTTCTATGCTGTAGAAAATGTTTACAAGCATTCTAAGAAATTGTTTAGTTGTGTAGCAGATACATATATAGAAGTATGTATGTTGTGTGACAGACAAAGATGTATCCAAAAAAAGCAAACTGATATTAAATTCCAATTAAAGAACTTGTGTTGTGGGTCCTATCAGCATGTGACTTTGCACAATACTTTTGAAGAAATAAGAACTAGTCACACTTATAAACAATCTTGAATTTGGAGTGAGATCACAAGATATTACAATACAATGCTGGAAATTCATGAATGTTATCCCCGAATGAAGAATCAATAGCATGTTTTACCACATATGTCAAGCTTAAGAACACTGTCAATATGCTTTCACATTCATCCTTGATATAGCTTGAAGTCCTTAAGAACATAAAGAGATAATATGAATACTATTACCCGCTTGAGGTCTACATAACAATGAAGTGTTATTATTATCTTAGAAACCAGTTTCTTGAATCATACCAGGTGATTTTTTCCTTGAAAACAATTTTACACTGATAAGGTATTGTATATTAAATTAGAATGTACTTATTGACCTTGAAAATTCATGAATCTTGTGCTACTTTTACTTAAAAGTATATAGTTACTTCAATTATTGTAAATGAATAATACTGTGCATGTTACTTAAGGTGTTAACCTAGCTAAGATATCAAGTTGCATAGTGATGTCTAACATGAAAGCTTTTATAAAAAAAAGGAATAATACTGTGCTCTCAATACAGAATATGGGAAAGCAAAATTCTAAAATTGTGCCAAGGATCATTCATACAGCATATAGCAGCTGGGCTTTGCGGAACCATGATAGCTCGTCATCTCGTATGCTTAGAATTCTAGACTGAAAGCTTGTTTCCCATGCATAACATCTGAATCATATCAGCATATCACAGAAACTGTTAAAACACAAACTAAGCTTGAATGTTGTGAGTGAAGATTTTGGAAAGTGTTTCATACTTTACAGTATCCATGGCAGATAGAATTTCATTCATCAGACCAACCCTTTTGTCTGTCTGTTGCAGTCCTTCCTTTGTCAGTTTTCTCATCCTGCTAATCACAAATGTCTGCTTGCAAAAGCAATAAATTTAGTTATTTATTCATTACATCAAAACCTATAAAATATAGAGAATCATTATCATTTGGAAGACGAACAAGATACCAAATATACGAGTTTCAACTTAAACTAAATTCAAAACTCCCAAACATAACAATAATTTTATTTATTTATTCATTGAGTCAAAACCTGCATAATAAAGAGAACAGTTATCATCTGGAAAATGAACAAGATGCCAAATACACCAGTTTCAACTTATACTAAATTGAAAACTCTAGAACATTTTCACTCTTATGTATTTAAATTAATTGAAGAAAAATCTTAGAATGTGAATTTAAACTTAACCTCATCCTACAAAACCAACTTGTAAGGTGAAAGTTGTCGTCAGTTATATAATTTATATATATCTCTTATTGATGTGGAATCTCTAACAACCATAATACACATGTCTGAGGCTATAAAAGAAGAGACAAAACTTGCCTGTAGTGGGATAATAAGGACTAACATTAATGATCCAATAAGTGAAGCAACCCCAAGTTGCTGGTATAGGAGAACCATGGCTACAGTGATACGGAATGGTGCTGACCATAGCCCATGAAGTTGTTGACATATTTGCTACAAATAGCAAAACAAATTAGCAATAAGGTTTATACCATGGCAGCATTTCACACTCCAAATCATACTAATATTAAAAGTTCAACATATAAGTTGACTTGAATATTCAGTCTAAGCAACAAAAGAACCTGTAAGGCATTGGCATCTGTTGTGATCATATTCATAAGCTTCCCAGATGTGCACTTCTTTCGACCATCATTAGTTAGCCTCAAGGATTTTCTAAATATAGCAGCCACCTATAATTAGACAACTTCACATCATATAAACTGTGTTGATAAATAAATTTGGATAAACCAGTTTATCGAGGGCTGAGTATATTGGATGAGTAGGGTAGCTGGACTCTAAAGAGAAAGAAAAATCATACCAAAGTTGATCTAAGCCGAAAACCAACACGCATAACATTCTGAAAATACTGTGCTTCACAAAGAACACCAGCTGTCTGGAAAGAGTGAGTTGAACCACTAGTTAGTATTTTTAATAAAAGCTTTTATGTTAGATATCACTATGCAATAGGTGAACCACTAGTTAGTTGTTTTCTTTGTGTTAGTAAATGCAATCAAAAGTATAAAATAGTTATGACATTAAAAACAAATTCTATTCATTGTGAGAAAAACAAATATACTCCTCCATCATTCTTCTTGCATTAAAGATACCAGGGAAGTTCTAATCCTAGTTTTTGCCATGAGAATACAGAAAAAAACTAGAGTGGAAATATTCATTTTGGATATGAATTATTTGTATATGAAAATACAAACTAGCATGAGAAGGTAAGGGTGATTGCCCTTTGATCTGAATGAATAGCACACCACTTGATTATTCTGAGGCATGCTATAGAACACATACTAAACGAAGCTTTTCTGTTTTTGCCAAGATCTTTGGAAATTATGTGCTCATGCTGCTCATATACTGTAAAACCCTTAAAACGTTTTACATTGGACCAAAACTCTTTAAGCTATAATAGACAGAAGCCATACCACTCCAACAAATATAGAGAAGGCGTAGATGTAACCAATCCAGGATGGATCTTCTCTTTGCATTGACTGTCATTCACAATAAGAGTAAAAAGTGATGATGTAGCTAGAACAAGCCAGAAACATACTTGTAGAAATGAAATCAGAAGCATAACAACGAAATTATCATTTAAAAAGGTAAGACTGTGATTATAATTTATAACTAATATTGATTCTTTAACATTACATGAATGGTCAAGATTGAAGTGACTTGGTAATGGCAATGTTTTATTTGCAATCAAATACCTCTGAACAAGGAAATTTGCAAGACAATACAATCCAAGTTTGAAATTGAACTAAATCTTCATGTTTTTTATTTATAAAGCTTTCATGTTAGACATCACTATGCATCTAGACATATCAGCTAGGCTGACATCCCAAGTAACAACAATCATCTACCGTTCAATCTTCATGTTTTAGTGCTTAAGATGTTTCTATGTAGTAAAGGATGATATGATCTCAAAACAAGTAGGCATGTAAATTAACAAGTTTTAATTCTTGTGTTTGTGTCCATTCTTTTATTTATCAAGTCTATATGTTGTTGGGTTTATCAATATATGATTGTGCTTCTCTGTGCCCTTTATTTTCCGTTCACATCAAATCTAATTTGGGTATAAGGAGAAATAAACTTACATCTAAGAGGTGATTCAGCAAAATAGGTCCCACAAACTGAGAAAGATCATTACCAATCTGCAAAGATCATTACAAATTTCAAGTTCCAAATGTGTCAGTGCTATAAAACTGCATAATGTTATTATATATATGCCTTTTCATCTACAATTTTTTGCAAACTCTACAAAGAATCTAACTGTTTATACAAAGAAAGCATTTGTAAAAGATGCTCTAATGAGATTACTGGTTACTAGAAAATGTTTATTGATTCATTTGAACTTTGAAGCAATCAAGTTAAGCATCAAAACTGAGGGTCAAAATGTTCACCTTAAAGATGCCTCCCATCCAAAACCTGACCAAACATTGAAACCAAATCACATTAAAATACTAGAAAATAATATTGCTAAGCTCATCTGGTAGAGTCCAAATAAAGACTAAACAACTAATAAAAGGCAAAAAAGTATTATCAAAAAGCTGCATTTATGAACCTTTTCCCCAGGCTACTGTTCAATGCTCTTAAAAGACACGGGTTAGAGCTTTGAAATTCTGACTTCCAACAGTTTTGGAACCTGCATTAACCATAAACTAGTTTCAATTATGCATATAGGGTGTGAGAATTTCATAGAACCATATAGTAAGCATGGAGAAAAAGAATACAAACTTCTCAGTTAATGTCTCTGCTTCATCCCATTTGTCTAGCTTCCAAACATCCTTTTCAGTTACAGGTTTTCTGTAGCCTTGCTTCATGAGTGGAGTTATCCATCCAAAACTTATTCCTACACAGGATGCAGAAAACATGTTAGTTAATAGATTCACAAGGATAGAGACTACTTAGTTGCATAAAAAGGAAAAAAACCAAAAAATACACTGCAACTTGTAGTCAGTAAAACAAATTGTAAAGCTAAGAAATTATTGATACTACTCACTAGAGAATACATTGGCTTGCCTCTCAGGGCAAACTTGATCTTCTCCACAAAGAGGTTCATATTCACCATGGTCGGGTAGATCGGTGTGCATTGTCGAATGGCCAGAATAAGGAACCAAATTAGGAATGTAAACAAAAAGTAAGGCACCAAACAACACCTGCATCAGAAAAGTAGCCACAATAAGTTCATTGTGATGTATCTGATTTGCTTAGTGATAAACATGTAACCCTCTAATTGCTATTCCATCCAAATCTGCATTAACTTACAAGTTGCTACTTGTATACCATGCTACTGTAGGATCACAAGTACAAACCACTCCCAATCTGAGACGAATTACCTCATGTTTTCCCAACATATACATAAAACCATTTGGCATTATTGGCCTAGGTTTGCAACTATGCAATGAATATCAACATGGTAGTCAGTTTTAATAAACCAACACACTTCCTAATATTGCAGTCTAGAAATGAAATCACTGTACATTGTGGAGATTGTTTTGATCTTCATCAATGAGGAAATCAGGAATTTACCTGGCAGATGACACTGCTAATGTACAGAAACAGAGCAGATCTGAAAAATTGAAATCGAAGTTTAATTATCTTGCTGCATATACAAGAACGAAGTACTTTTTTTCTTTCCACTGATTCATTTCATTGAGATGTCCAAAATTCATTTCCTCTTGCATTAATTTCCTATCCTAATCATGACACACTGAAGGTAATGAACTTTTTGTACAAACAACTGACATTTTTATTTGCTTTGAAAAATATAAATGAAACTATCGTTTGCTAATTCAAAAATTCAATTGACTTTCCATGCATACTAATCTCAAACTGGTAACCCTACATTCATTAGATTCCAGATTCTGTCAGTACACTGAACAAGCTTATTAACATACATTTCAGTTGGTATGTTCATCACATATTAAAGTAAAATATTACAGGAAAAAAATGTGCTACCAAAGCAATAAAAGCTTACTTCTTAGACAGTATGAAATAGAATGCATTATTGTCCTAGAAGTGAAAAGACAGGGTATTAGGCTTAATTGAAAGCTAACCTGCTGCAGTAATCTCTCACTGATAGAAGAAGGTTAACCGCCACAATATCTGCCACCAAAAGATATAAAACTCCACAGCGCACTAACCATCTAAATTTTCTGATATAAACCTTCGTTTCCAAGAGGATGAGAATTATCATTGAGCTCCAAGTAAGTGTTTCAACAACCAGTGCCGCTATCTGCAAAACCACAAAAGAAAAAAGCAGTTAAAATTGCACATTTCAACCAAATTGTACAATTTTTTATTTCAGTATGACATCTAACTCCCAGGTATCAAACTGAAGCCATCATCAAACAAATATCAACTTTGAATGATGGAACAGTGTGAATTCAAGCAAAGGAATCTCATTTGTTATTTGAGGTGTCAGCCTAGCTTAAATATTAACTTACATAGTAACATGAAAGTTTTTATATAAAAAAAAGCAAAAGAATCTCATTGGAGTATAGTATGCAACTATGCATGATACACCCACCTCAAAAGGAGCGAAGCCTGTTTCCCCACTGAGGTTGAAAGCTGAATTTCCAGTAAACAACCTCAACAAAGGTTGAGCAGCACAATAAGCAGCCAACATTCCCAGAAGATAATTATAGTAATTTGATCTCAAACAAAACCTCTGAACCTTAGCATTGCAAGTGATCAGCCATATCCGATACAAGCACAGGCCTATAAGAACCAAATTGGAAATGGAGATAACAAGAGTGTTGATTGCACAAGGTGTATAGGATCCAAAAGCACCATCCACTGCTTTATCCCAAATGCTGTTTTGTGCTGGCTGGCAGTACCAATTCAATGGTTCAAACCCCATCTTTTGCTCACTCTTCCAACACAAACCTTCCACAGAATTCACCAATAATGCTCTAAGATCTCTTTTTCAAGTAGTAGCTGCAACATCAAACCAAAACACCATCCCATCAGAACAAGAAAAACAAAGTGGGGTGGCAAAATAAATGAGAAGAAACACCACTCTCTGCTTAACCATAAAAAACTTCAAACACAACAATGTGACTGTGACTCCCACCTTTTCGGTTCACACCATAAAACCAACATGAGCCAAAGCTACACTTTACAATCTTAGTGTTAAAGCTGCATGAAGACCCCTCTTAAACTTTTGTACCTAAACTGAAAACAAGGAAAATTATATTATCAGTGAGGTTAGTTTCTGACCCAATTCACACACAGTACTGTGAATAGGATTCATGTGTGACCCAGTTCACAATATCACTAGAAAGACCAATCTCTGGCTTAAGTTTGAGAAACTGTGACAGAAAAAAAAACTGAAAACAAGGAAACTAAATGGTACCAAAAAGTGACAGTTACAAAAAGAAAGTGAAGGTTGAAAATAAGTGAGAGCACAATGGTGGGGTGGTATGAAAAGACATATATGGAGTATACCATTTGACTTATTGTTGTATGACAAACATTATTTGATACTTTATAGATAACATAATGTTTTAGATTTAGTGAGTGATGAATATACGTTTAGTATAGGTCTGTGATACACGACAGAAGACAACGTTGAAAAGGTTGAACAAAAATCTTAATGAGACAAACATTGTTCCATATGAAAACTCATTGCTAACGTCACGGCTTACGGGTTAAATCTCATACCTTAGTTAACCAAAATGAAAATGAAGATTCTCTGGTTTCAATATAGTTTTTTTATAACATTTTACGAAGTTATGAAAATTGATAAAAAAAATTATTATGTGTTCAATAATGAGTTTTAATGTGGGACCAAATCCACGACCTCAATGACGTCAATGGCTAGTGCCCGTGAGTGGCCACTGAGACTCCAAAGAGAAACATTGAGAACTTAATTCTTAAAATATTGAAGTTCTTAAAATATGAGACTTCATCATACAAGTCTTGAAAAAAATCTTCAAAATGATACAAATTGTATTGAAAATGTGTTGTTAACATCGCTTATTGTTATAATATATATGATTTCTCATAGTTTGTCATTAATCCTTACCTCACCCTTGAAAATTCACTTCATACCCAACAAATGTGAAACCATACAAGAAAAACCAATTTTGTGGTTTTTGAAAGCCAAAGTAATTTGTGTTGCATTTATGGTGAGATACCTTTTTTTTTTGGTGATGGTTGGATAAGTAAGAAAAGTAATTACCATCTTTTAAGTAAATAACTAATGGATAATTTTTTTTTCAGGTACTTAATATGAAAATTATGAAAATAAATCATTTTATATATGAAATGATTGTTAATTTTTTTTTTTAATTTTATATTATAATACATAGGAGAAGAAAAAAATATAGTTAATCTATAATTAATCGAATAAATGATGTTATAGAAAACTAATTAAGTTAAAGTAAAATAGTTACCATCAATTAAATTGTATGATAATAATTATCCTAATTTTATATAGAGAAAGATCTCCACAAAGTTGTGGAAATATTCACATGTGATGCCTATGCACGACACTAGGTCGGCAATGGATTGAATATTTTATTAACGTATGTTTGAAATAAATAAAAAATGAATATGTCGTTTACTATTTTATTAACTCATTTCTAAATAATGGATATATAATCATACGTTTAATGAATATTTTAAATATTAATAATTGTATGTTTTTTTTATTATTGAATTATGAGAAATCATAGATAGTTTATCAATTTTATAAATAAATAATTATGATAAGTTTCAATAAAAAAAATTATTAGCTAAAAAATCGCATTACCGATTTGTTATATAAATTTTCAAGAATATCAATTACATAAGCCTTTTTAAGCAACTATTTATTAAAAAAAAGTGTTGTTTTTAACGTCATTTCCTAAGTAGAGGTTATTAAAGTAGTACATAAATATAAAAATATGATGTTTTCCTTGTGAAATGATTATTTAGTATATGAATAAATAACAAATAGTAATATAAACTAGTATTTTATGGTGAAAAACTTTTTATAAAAAATATTAATAAATAGAAATTAATAATGTAAAAAACATATAAAAATGTATAAGATTTGTCATTAAATAATAGTTATTATATAAATAAAATATAAAACGGTAATTTTAGTAAATTATTAGCTATTTTAAAATGTAGTAATTATTCTACTAAATAATTTGAAAGGCTTTAATGATTTCAAAAATTATTTATTTAAATAATGAGATAAAAGAGTAGAGACACGTGCTTATCTTATATTTTACACTAAGGATAATTTTTTTTAATCTTTTACACTCAATAGTTCTGATGTTGTGCAGTGCTAACAGAAAACGAGATAGGAAGGAAAAAAAGAGAACTAAAAAAATTTATAATGGAGAATTTTTAATAAGATTTTATTGATTTGAAAAAAAAGATAAATATTAAAAAATTATTACTTATGTTACATATTAATTTTATTTTTCCAGAATAAAAAAATATTCATTCAAACTAAAAACACTGGTTCTTTAATTGAGCTGAACAAATTTCCAAATAAAATTCATTTAAAACATAATAATTAAATAAAAGAAATATATATTAAAAAACGTAATTTTCTTAAAAAAAAATTGTTATTAGAACAAAACTAAGTATATGCCTGTGTAACATTGTGGAGACGTAAAATAATGCTAAGGAAGTTTCTTGAAAAGAAACTTTATACACCACAACATAATATTTATGCTGAGTTTTACAACATTATTTGTAGTTACAGTAGAATGTTTTAATATTATTTTAATTTCAAAATAAAATAATAATAATAATAAATATATAGTAAAAAACAAATTATTTTTTTATTATAATTTTTTTTTAATTATTAGCATCTACATCAATTTTAAAAAAATCATAAAATATAAGTAGATAGAAATTTAAATCCAGACTTTATAAAATTGAAAAGATTTAAAATCGATTTCATAATAATATCAGAATAATTTAAAATATATTTTATCGACAAAAATAAATAAAAAATCATATTGTATTATATAAGTTGACTTAATACAAACAATATTTTTATTTTTTACATATTTATCATTTTTATTTTTCATTTTCCCTTACTTTTCTTCTTTATTAAATAAAGGCTACTAAAGAAAGAAAAAACTATGATAATACTAGATCTATTATTTAAATTTTGGTACCAAGATGAAAGGAATGAAAAGTGAGCATGATGAATTTATATTCTCAAATACATAATCTAAAATAATAAATATATTTTTGAATGGTGATTATTGAGAAGATCAAATATAAAAAAAAAAAACAATCTCTAAACAATAAATCTTCATTTCTAGAAAGGGAAACTACCAACTACTCGGGTGAGTATTTCTTACCAACCTTGACCACCTTTCCATCCCCATCCACCTCCACCACCAGCAGAACCACCACCACCACCACCAGAAGGAGCTGCATTCTTCCCCCATCCTAAGTTATCACTTCCAGATCCACCATTACCTCTGTTCTCTTCGTTCCTGTTCCAAAAATCATTTTTCACATTGTTCAATAAAACTAACACAATTCAATGTAAATTTGTAATATTTTATGGTGATTATCCTTCTAAACAATAAATCCTTCATTTCTAGAAAGGGAAACTACCAGCTACTCAGATGAGTATTTCTTACCAACTTTTGCCACCTTTCCATCCCCATCCACCTCCGCCGCCTCCACCTCCACCTCCACCACTACCAGAAGGATCTGCATTCTTCCCCCATCCTAAGTTATCACTTCCGAATCCACCATTACCTCTGTTCTCTTCGTTCCTGTTCCAAAAATCATTTTCACATTGTTCAATAAAACTAACACAATTCAATGGAAATTTGTAACTATTTGAGCACATATTCAGTTATGTTCCAGAGTTCAAACTCAATTCTAATGAACTTCAAAACAAGCTCACTCACCTCTCTTCGTTTGAGTTATTTCCACCCCAACCACCATATCCTTGGCTATTGCCTTGGCTTCCTCTCCATCCTCTTCCTTCATCAGGACCTTGTCCCCAATCACTACCCTTGTAGCCATCACTGTAGTCACCATCGGAATAGTTCCTACTCCCATGGTTATTTCCACCCCAACCACCACCTCCTCCTTGGTCATCACTACCTTGGCTTCCCCACCTTCCTCTCCCCCGTCCTCGCCCCCTTCCTCTCCCTCTTCCTCGATCCTCACCATGTTCAAAACCACCATCATTTCTATCACCTTGCCTTCCTCTCCCTCCTCTTCCTCTTCCCCTGCCCCTACCCCTACCTTGTCTCCCACCACCATTGCCTTCACCAGAACCCCTCACTTCCCAACTCTTGCCTGCAGCAAAGGAATCATCACCACAATCATCACGACAGCCAGACCTAGGGCCGAATCCACGTCCACGGTCTCCACGGCCACGTCGAGGACCACGACCACCCCGATTATCATTGTAAGCTAAAGAAGGGAGAGATTCAAATCAGTCAGGTCAAAATATACAAACTAGAATAAAAGAAAAGAAAATTACCATTTGACACGCACCTTTATTTTCTTATATCTACTTTATAATCTCTTTAAATAATAAAATATTATATTTAATTCATAAAAATAAATATAAATAAAATTTTGGAACAAAATAATAATATTTATAATTGTTGGATGGAGGTATAAAATATGATAGTTTTGCAAAAAAATCTTCAAGGATATTGAAGTGTGCATAGAAACTCAAAGTATAATTCAATCTAAATTCAATAATCTTCGTAAATTTCTTCCAGGAATTAATGTCACACCGTAAAATTATAATGATAGCATGCATGTTTGACAATGGTATATAGGGCTATGTTATATTGCAACAACATTTGCTTCTTTTTATTCTCTATGATGCAGTCTTTTGTACACAGATGTGGAGCAATTGGTTGAAGTAAGCTTGCGTATGAAGAAAACATGATGCTGGAGATCATGAAATGCAATATTTAAGGTGGTTAATACCTAGTAAATTTGAACTCCATTCCTTGAACGAATAAACATACTATTTTCCCCAAATTTCAAAACTTTTATGGTTTGTATGTTTAATAAATTAAAAGCATCAAAACATACAACTTTAAGAGTCGTAGTTATACCTTTTGATTCAGAGTGATCTACACTGTTGTTTCTCCACCCTCCAGACAAGGACTCACTAGCTGAACCAACTTTTATGCTGGATTTTGCTAGCGCAACATTATCATTGATATGATTTTGAAAATACCCCACTAGCAGCTCAATATTTTCGAAAATTTGCTTCCTAAACTTGAATCCTTTTGGATGGATAGCCACAAACTCATGATGGGGATTTGTACTTCTAATGTAAGACAAGATGAAAGTGCCAGGATGCTCATATGAAATGCCAAAGCCATATGCTATCCTGTTTGGATATTCGTCCTTCTCATGTTTTAACCGTTCATCAACCTCAGCTTTTGTGCCATTCTTAAATTTTCGGAAATTAAGCATAGCTTTCAGGTGAACTACCAGTGGATTGACATATAGTTCAATAACCTATTTCCACGACAGAGGAAATAATTAGCTGAAGTAAAGAAGTAAATCACAAAAGCATCAAGAAACCACAAACACAAACACAAACACAACGTACACTAGGAATACAAGTATGAGTCCTATTGATATGAAAAAGTTTAATAACATATAAAGAAAAGACCCACAAACACTAAACCATAAAATTTTGGGTTGAAAATGATATTATATTATCTTATATGAACATTCATACATCATTGGTGATGAATCTCTCCAATAGAAAAAATCCCAACAAGATAAACAAAATCTAAATTGAATTGCTTTTGAATTAATTATCCATGGACCAATATACAAGTAACTAGGAAAAATATTCTAGCATTACTTGCTAATGTCTTAAATGTAAAGGCATTTATATTTTACGCATAAATTGACTGAATTTAAAATAGGAGCCTAATAAAAAAAAGAGAGAAATTTCAAGTGTGTAATAAATTGGTATGTTTGAACGCAGGGAACAAAAAGCACGTAGATGGGATATGGAGGAATTGAAGCCTCTGAAATGCATCTGAAATCTGAATTAAGGATGCTGACCTGATTTATGTCCTCAAATGTTTCCTCTCCTATTTTCAATGTCTCTCCAAGTTCTGCCAACTTTTTAAAATCACTACCCTTTCCACCTTCCACGATGTCTTTGTGTACATAAACACCATTGCAAATTTTAAGAGAGATGGTCAAATAATATAGACCCCTTGAACTTGGGTGAAAGATATATTTCCCAAGTTCCTGATCTGCAAGGAACTGTCCAATAAAGAATATATGAAATGAAATCATCACAAAGTGTCTGGAAAAATTACATTAACTCAAATATCAAACAACAAATAAATTAACCTGTTTTGCTTGATCTGCAGTTATATTTTGAAAATTAGGGTGAGAAATCATCCTGGGCATTAAATGTTTATTTCCAAGCTTCACCTTGTTTGTTCCCTCCAATTGACTCGTTGAAATGGTCTTTCCTTCATGGTAATAAGGATCCATGTCATGGAAACTTTGGTCGCCATTATTCTTCAACTCACTCACCTTACAAGTCAGATTTACTCGGCATTTGCTCTTGTCAACTAGTTTGATCTTGCATGCTAGAACAGCACCTTCACGCAATTTTTCTGTTAAAGAGATATTCTCAGTTTCATCTGAAAAGTCTTCCTTAAAAAGTACTGCAGTCAATCCAGAGTGAAGGACACAAAATGCCAGTGGAGGCAGCACCTTACGAACTGTTGCCTGGACTCTTTTTCCTTCTACTAGCACATCCTCAGTTTCTCCAGCTATCATGCAAAACTCCTCATCTTGGGTTGGTTCCGTATAAGGCCTCCTAGGATCTTTAAAACCATGGAGTAATTCCATCTTTATGTCAAAAAGGGTAACCCTTTTGTTCTCACCGTTTTCTATTTCCAATCTATCAGCATATTCATTTAAATCAAAATTTTTGAGCAGGTCTGGATCATTTTGAATACATTCAATTGCACTCTCTTCGGAAACATCAGCTTCTGGATTTTCCTGAACAAGTTTCGTGTAAACAGCTCTTGCTAATTCCTCAGAGAGATTGTACGACTCTGGATGAATTCTTGTACGGTCCAGAGTATTGACAACTACATCATCGCAATTAGAAACACGTAAAAAGCCAACAGCATTGCAGAAAACCCTCTTTGTGTTCAGCCCAAATTTAGCGAAATCGCTTCTATTTCTCACACCAGCACCACCAAGTAATTCTCTACTCAAAATACCCGCTTTCTTGGGTCCAAGACCAGAAACAAACTGCAAAGGAGCCAACAGCCAGTCATGTCTGACGGCCAAATTTATGTCTATGCCTACTTGATTTGTAACATCTGTCATGACCCATTCAATTATCCTCAACTTCTCATCACTTGTTAGGAATTTCTCCAGGGGGGTCACCTTCCAAGATACAATTTCATTTTTCACTCCACATATTGTTGCCACCATAGCCAGTGGGTTTAGAAGGTAACGCCCAAGAGCCACAGCTCGCCTGACAATGCCTGAAAAATTTCAAAAAAAAACAGGGATACTATATAAAAAGTACATTAAAATGTCAGTAAATAAAAGGGAGAGAGAACAGAAAGAATGCATGGCAACTGCTTTCTTAGCTTCTTAATCTCCTATGGATTACCATGTTGTCTAGGAAGCTGTCTCGTAGAAATTTCTGAATCTTCATAAAGACGAGGCAAGCCTTCATCCCCTAATACAACTGTAGGTGGTCCTTTCATTCCTTGACTGAAGTTTTGAAAATTGTGCTCTGAGTCTGAGATCATGGAAATAATCTGATTGACAGTAGAAATAATTCATTCAATTCATGGTGTCTATTAACAAAAGGAACAAAAACCATGTACTAAAGATAAAGAAGCTAAGGAAGCAGTAGCGATATACGGGCAACAGTAAGATAAAATAAATACTACAGAAAAAAGTGTTTCTGACATGGTGCAGCAGGGTACTGAGCAAAATATTTCATCTCATACTATGAAAATAACTTGGTTTTAGCTACTGCTTTTTTACCTACAAAAGCCAAAAGAGAATCCAAAATAGCATCCTAAAGTATTTGCATCTGCCTTGCAACCCAAACCTTCGTAGAAAATTTAAAGCAACAAAGCGGTTATCTTGAGCTTTGATGTCTCATTCGAGCCCAAAATAAATACGATTTTCTTTAATTGAAATGCATTCACATCACTCAAGGATGCTATGACAGATTCTTCCCATTAAAATGCATGATCAGTATTAAGTGGGAGGAAGGGTTAAAAATCGTGTATAATCGAATAATTAGTCCCATCAAGGAACCCAGGTATGCTTAAGGATTTAGCTTACCTCGTTAATCTCCTCCCTCAACCTTAAACAGGACGCATTATCTGCTCCTATTACGATAACTTGTGGTTGATGTGTCGTTAGGAACCTGAGGACACACTGTTGATCATTTTTCCTGCTCTGCTGGTCAATGATTTGTTGAGATCGCAGTGTAAGCGACCGAGCATGCATCACATCAAGCAATTCTCCTTCAGAGTCCAACATGACAAATGTTGTACCTGGTTTTCCATTTCCCCAACAACACGCCATTACTCCCTTCTGCTGTACAGTGTCACTCACATCTTTCAAATACGGTGCCACAGAGACCCTGTTCCATAATTGCATTGCATACTTCATTAATGCGCAGTTTTTAGCCTTAGCATTTAACAACATCCGTGCTTCCTTCTCCATAGAAGGCAAAAGGAAATTTGAAATGACATCTTTCAGGATTAATTTACGCTGTTCATTCCAAAGCCTAGTTGATATTCCTTCACTACCTTTGAGGTAGGCATCATTACATGTCATTGTCAATTCATTTATGGTATGATCAGGCAATTGTATTTTAACTTGGAGAAGCTTCTCTTCTTCAGCCTTCTGAATTAATAGCCACTGGGAATCCTCAAACTTCGGGAGAGGTTTGTCCCGCAACCACTTAACACCAGCAAATTCATGAAAGGAATCTATAGTTCTATTTCCTTCCAGTGTAGGGTTAGTTGAAACTAAAGCCTTGTCAAAAAACAGGGTGCGGACATATTTCCTGAAAGGAATCTCATTGCTTAGCATCACTGCAGCCTGAAAAATAAATTGTAGATTAGTAAGATAAATTTATCAATAGACTTTGAGTTATGAAAGACGAAGTAATGAATTCAACAGAATACCATGTGCCTAGCCCCTTTAAGTACAGCTTCGGAAGTTTGAAAGGTTTCACTTGTACATTGAAGCTATATGCTCTGGAGATTCCTCAGGATCTTCTTCTGTGTTTGTTCCCTAGAGTTCAAGAATCACTTGAGTCAATTGTCACCTAAAAGAGCAAATGTAATTAAGAAAATATTCACGCAGATGTAAACATAGTCAAAATTTACCACTTGAGAAAGAGTAACTAAAGAACTGAATTTCTCAGGATTGCCAAATTTGCTTGAAAGTGACCCAAGTCCTGCCTTATTGCAATTGTAATAGCATGATTTCGTCATAGGCCTTCTAAAACCGTCATCGAAAAACTCCTCGGCAGGGGGAAACTGCAAATTAAACCTCCTATCAATATCATCAATCTCAGTCTCTGTTTCAGCATTCTTGAGCATATTGGTGATTGAATAAAAGATCTGCGCGTGAAAACTGGATTCTTCAACAAGGAAAGACAGTTGATGTTTTTCCTCAAAATGTTTGTTATAGTATTCCATGAGCAGGTCCTTCCGCTTCTGAAGAAGCCACCACTTTTTATCCAATTCTTGGATTATCCAGAGCATCTACACGAAGAACGAAGGTACTCCAACTATTGTTATGGTATTCCATCAAGTTCTAAGGCATTAATTTATTTCATTCAGTAAATTTTCTATTTTAACCATATGCCTCTGCAACACAAACAGTAAATTTGAAATCACCTTGTGCCATTTCAATGATATATTTTCTGATTCATCGTTCGATTTTGGATCTTCTAGAAGACTAAGGCATTGTTCCTTCCGGTACATCGCAATAAAAGGAATCTAAAAGAGTAAAGAAAAGACAATTTTAAGAAAATCTAAAAGGGAATCTTAATTGCTGTATAACCCAAAAATGTAGGTAAAATCATATAATCCTTACATCATATTTCATTGTATGGTGTAATTCCAAGAAACTAATAATATCTTCCCTTTTTGCTGTATCGACCAGTCTGCAGGAGTTAGCCTCACTAAATAATGGATTTATGTTCGATGCTAGTTGACCTAGTATCCAAGAGCTTTCTTCTTCTAGACTCATTCTGTCAATTTGAGATCCTACAATGTCCTGAATTATCTGTGAAAAATTGGAACATATCATAATTCAAATCAAAATATTTTTATTAAAATTTTTATATTCGTATTTAGTAATCAACAAACATTTTGAAATTATGACCTGCATCCTCTCAGGTATATCTATGTCATGATCCTCTCCAGCTACACACATGTCAGTAGGGATGAGCGATTTATACTTGTTAGGATCAACAGGCTGAATTTGATAATTCTCTATGTGCTTTTCCAACCGACCTTCCTTGCCAAAACTACGTTTGACTCCTTTTGAAAGTGAAGGTGAATGCTTTATGCCTTTAAACTTTACTTGTCTATAGTCAATGTTGACAAAAAAATCACATTAAAACTTATATGACATAGGTAATGAGATCAGAGTAGAGCCAGTAAAATAACTACAGCATATAATTTCACAAGTCTTCATGTTTGTTAACCGCTAAATACCTGAGAAAATCTGCCTTCTCGAGGAAGACAACCTCTTCATCCACTATAAAATCTGCCAAGTCATCTTCAGCAATATCATCAAAGAATGATTCTGGAATAAAGGACTTCTTAATCAATATACAACGATAGTACACAGATGATTAGATTATCGGATCACACTGCAAGCTATCATACCTCATTTTAGTACCCAAATGAAAGAGAAAATGAAGATAATAAAACCATAAGCATTTACAACTCACCTCCGTCATTGGAAGAGTATTCTATCAGTCCAGAGTCTACACGACCCTTCCTAAGCCTCTTCAATTTTCCATCTCTCTGGAAAAACCGAATGAAGATGGAAGAAGTATGATATATGAAAAAAATAAGACTCTCTGGTGCTTAGAAGTATACACACAGAAGAAGTATTTGTAGAGTAGAGGCGGAAACTAACCAATGCTTCTTCTTCATCGATGTGCTTGTTCTCACGAATTAACTCAAGATCCTCATCATCAAGGACAATGGTTCGCAATGATTTCCTGAGAAAGGGTAGCAAAAGGACACGGTTTAATAAACAATGCAGATGTATGGAATTGCATAACAGGATTATGATGTATGCAACCTCTTTTTCTTCTTTTGTGCTTGTTTTTGACTTTCTTCTTCAACATCTTCTTCATATTCCGGGTCATCGACAATAAACCCATCAGTATCAAAATCATCCAAGTCTTCCTCTGCTTTTCCAAGTGAAGCCAATAAACAAATAAATCACAATTTGTTCATTCAAAGACCACCATCATCAATGTATAAGTGTTCAAGTAACCATGACAGATTCAACATGTGATGATAGCAATGTAATAAAGCTAAAAATTGCACCACCAGTAGAATATAACAAAACCTCAAATTGAAAAAAATAAAGAATTTTGCGCCAAATACTGCCCTAAACAAAAGGGTAAGTACTCATGTATATATCTAAATTTGAATTTCTAGGAAAAACACAATAGGAGAGACAATGCCTGGTTCTACTGAAAATTTGACTTATTACAAATTAAATTGATTAAATATAATAAACAACTACAAAACTGGAAACAGTAATATTTAGAAAATATAGAGTTTAGTTGGTATGAATATCATTGTAAACTTTTGTCCTCAAAAAGATATTTATTTTCAAAAGTTCATTTTGATAATTTATTTTAAATTTATTGATGGTTTTAACGTTGCGGTTGTTGTTTTATTTTTTATTCATGACTTTTTTATAAAATGGACTAGCTTATTTGCGTTTATTTTTAAAAAAATAAGTATTAATTAAAAAAAGCCAATTCATTTTTATTTTTATTTATTTTAAAGATAAAAAGACTTTTCTGTTTTTTAATAAATAATTAGTTATTTCAAAATACTTATGTTAATTTTGAACAAATATGTACTTTTTATACAGAAGGAACAAAAAGGACAAGAAAGAAAAGAAAAACCTAATATCTAACACAAGAGGAGATAACTCAGATCGGCATTTCATCCGAAATCCATATTAGGATATTACTATATTATATTAAAAATGTAAAAGATAAATAACGTGTTATATTAAAAAATATAATATACTCTCTTTTAAAAACAACAACGACACTATTATATAATCTTTATATAACTTTAATAAAATTTTCTAATATTTCCTATTTATAATATTATTTGCTGTTGATAAAAAAAAAGTTTAATCAGATTTTAGGTTAAACTGGAAAACTTTTTATTTAAATTCTTAATGACAATACAGTAGTTGTAAGAATTCATAGGTTATAACTCTTAACAGCTTAAGTTGGTAGGAAATTCCAGTCATAATATATACCACTTCTCTATGGTTAATATGACCATTTAAGAATTTAATTTAACTACTTGGTACAACTAATTTTTTTTTCATATTTTTAATATAAAAAACCACATAATTAACTTTTTTACACTTTCATCTTAGGAAAACCACCAATAAATCCCTAAACATGTAAAAGTTATTGAAAGAACAGAAATTCTACTCTAGTATAAGAAGTAAAAAATAACTCTTTCCAATTATCAGGTTAATAATAAAATAAAAAATTTAAATTAAATTTTTAAAGCAACATTACCAATGTACTAAATTCATCATTATTAATGAATTTTAATTTTTTTAGAATTTATTAAAAAAAACACATATATTCATAACATTCAATAAAGATACATAAAAAATAATTCATATAAACTATCAAATACACAAAAAAAAAAAAATTCTAAATCGTCCTTTTCATTGAGTATGAGTGTAATAGTAGGATATTTTGTCATTAGATTGCATCATAAAACTCTATAAAAAACATTCTTAATATTTTAGAATAGATTTGACATTAAATAGAAAAGTTCAGATCTATTGAATATGACTTTATTAATATTTTTCAAAAAAAATCTTCAACTATCATTTAACATTATCAACCATAACAGAAAACTTCACACTACAACACTTCTTACTACTAACTCTGTGTTTGTTATGTGTTATGTATATATATATATATATATATAAACAACAGATAGAGAAATGGAGAAATGGAAGAATAAGATGATATTGAGCTTTGAAGAGTTTCATAAACAGTTCTCACCGTCTTCTTCTGCGTAGTCAGGATCAGGTTCTGCATTTCTTCCTATGCTTTGGATTTTCTCTGGAAAACAGATATAAGGTAGAAGAACAACAACGGAGAAAAGAAAATGCAAATGAAAAGAACATAGCATTAACAAATGAATATGAGTAAAGTAAGTATGCAAAGAAAGAGTTAAGAGGCGTTGTTATTGATTTTCACCTTGTTGTTCGCCGCCGCCACCATGTTTCTCTATTCTCACAACCTTCCTCATTGCTGAAGCTAGCAAACCCTAGACTCTGGTGAGAGGTTTTGGAAATGCAAGAATGCAGTGTGCAATGCAGAAGGCGTGAGTTAAGTGGTGTTTCAGAAAACTGTGAGAGTGTCACGCTGGCGATTCGGTTTTTGATTAGCCAACGAATGCACGCGTCTCTTAATTTTCAGTGTACAAGAGTGCCCTTTATATTTCTGTTTATATACATGAATGCCGCCGAGAATTTGTATTACTTCTACGGTTGTGATCTTGCCACGTCAAGATAAGGGCTACGTGGCACGTTATATGAGATTGAGAAAGCAACAGGTTGCAAAGGGTAGATGAGTCATTTTGAAGACATGGCCATGCACAAACTGGGAAAAGCATTGTAACACCTTTTCAAATTTTTAATAAAAAATATGTTATGTGTTCATTTTGATGAATGATAATTAATGTTTAACTAACCTTTAGTATTATTATTATTATTATATTATTATTGCCGATAAAAAAAATATTATTATCATTATATGAATTATGTAACATTGATTTTAATAATTATATAAAGTATTATAAATTTTGCAAGTTTTTGTAACTAAATGCTGATAATATTTGTGGGGGAACCAAAATTTGCATTGATAAAGCTGTAACTACTACAATTTAAACATATAAATTTTATATTTTATAAAGATTAAAACCAAATAAGATCATGATTAAAATTAAATAACAATATAATGCAAGATGGATGAAAATATAATCTATTAAATATAACTTAATATTATTTTTTCATATTAATTAAGCTAATTTACATAAGAAAAAAATATCATTGAAAATTATTATTTCATAAACTAAAATAAAATTTTCACATTTTTTATAATTTGAAATAACTGAAACCCTTCTTTATAATACAAAAAATTTAAAATAAGTAGAAAAAAATTTCACTTGAAATAATTAAACATGCATTGATTAATTAATGAATTTAAGTCTATGATTAAAGGTTAGTTAATGTTTGTAATGTTTGAAAATTTTGGATCTACCTGAAATTCTTATATGGGTATTTGACACAGTAAGATATATTCTTAATGTAAGATTTAGAGTTTTTAGAGATAAATTTTAAAAGAATAAAAACTTGACAAGTCTATAAATAAATTATAAAAGTTCCTTCTTTATTTAATTAAAAATTATATCTCTTTAAAACAAGAGATTTTTATTTGATAGATGTTGCTAGTAAACACATTACTTTAGATAAGAGGAATCTATTTTAGTATATATTTTAATATGAATATTGAATTAAATATGTGAAAAGTATTATTGATACATGTATCTGCATGTAGAAGTATGATTAGACAAGTATGTCTATGATTGTGAAAAGTTCAAAATATGAATTTTAAAGGTAAAAAGTTAAGATTATTATTTTGGATGAATGGAGGGATTGTTTGAAAACATGTGTTAGAAAATAGGAATTTTAAAGGTAAAAAGTTAAGATTATTATTTTGGATGAATGAAGGGATTGTTTGAAAACATGTGTTAGAAAATTTTATGTTATTTTGTTGTTGGAGAAATTTGTATTTCTAAGTTGATATGGTTCAATGGGTGAATTATCACTCAAGTATTGTGAGTTATAATTTTTTTTATCAGCAAAAAAAAAATAATAATGGAGGTATTTTAGGAGTACATCAACCCTTATATAGAAAACATAGATGATTGATCTATGACTTGAGAGAGATTAAAATTATTCTTTATTCTCTAGAGGGAGAGTAACTTTCAAGTGGCAAGAGGTCACCCAAGCCCCAAGCGCTAATATGTGATGTTGGGGCATGAGGTTCTGAAATATGTGAGGCCAATATGGTATGGTTGCTTAAGTGTTGATGGGGCAATGTGATTGATGTTCTAGAAGTTATTAGATTCTATGATAAGTAGCAGAACTCAAGCGTTGAGAGATGATGCTCAAGATTTTGGATGATGTTCCAGCAACGAATGAACATTTGAGTAAGAGAAATGTTATATCAATTCTTTGTCCTCTGTAATTGATAACCGGTGTAAAATTGCTCAAGCAAAGAAGTATTTATTTGTGTAAGAAAGCTAGGCTGTTCAAGCAAAAATAACTCACTTAAACGTTGTGTCTCTAGTAGCAAGATGATTTGTTGGTTTATGCAAGATGTTTTTTACATAGGTTGATAATTTTAAATGCATGTGTGTAGAGACAAAAGTTTCAAATAGAATTTTAGGGAGTCAAATATATTTTAATATACATTTTTTCAAATATTTTTTTTTTTACAATATAAGAGTAAGAGAGGAGAAAAATAAGAAATTGAAACATATTTAAAGTAATATAGAAAATACAATTATGTATTTATCTTTAATTCAAATACAATTTAGTTACATAACAATGCTTTGGTATATACTTATGACATTATAGAGAAGTATTATAGAATACAAATACTTAATCACAATAGAAATTAATGTTTGAAGATGCTATAATCAAAGAATGGCACAAGGTGGTTTTGGCCTCACATCCCCAAAAGGAAAAGGAAGCAATATGTTAAAAGGAAAAGGAAGACCACGAGGTTGATTCCCTAATTTTTCTCTTAATCTCTCAATTTCTTCTTTTGATTGAATTTGAATTAACTTGTAATTTTCTTCTGCCTTTTTCCTTGCAAGTCTCTCTTCTTCCAATATTTTCCAAAGATTTGCAGTTTCTTCCTTCATCTTTAACTCCACCTGTATATTAAAATAAAATTATTTAAAAAACCAAATAAATTTGTTAATATTAAAAGATATTTAGTGATGGATTTTAGCAACTAAAATAAAATGGTCTTAAATTGCTACAAGATAATATGTACCATGTTAGTCATTCGTTTTAACTCATCTTCATAATTTTGTTGCATTTGCATTTTAATTTCCATCATTTCTGCTTTTGAGTATCCTTTGAGAGAGTCAACTGTTTTTTGTTGGTCATCCCTCAGTTTTGCTTTTTCCTATGAAATCAAGTCACCAATTCATTGTTATTATATACATAGTCTCAATATATTTAATAACTATTTTCAAGTTTATAATTTCACCTTCAATTGCATAAACAATTCATTGGTAAATGGTTGTCCACCATTATGTGATATAACCATGTTCACAAGATTCAGAAGTTCTTCAACTTGTTGTGATTGCTTTTCTTTATCTTTAGTCTTATTATCAAAAAGCACTTTTCGATTCCCACATAGAATCAAAATATCCTACACAAATGTTACAATTCGATCAAAGTCAACAAAAATCTAAAAAATAATATATAAATATTTATTTGAGATATTTAGACAACTAATATTTGTAGTAAGAATGAGATTGAATAAGAGGTGTTTAGTTAAATATGAAAATAAAATTAAAATTTCAAAAGAGGTAAGAAATATAATAATGATAAAAACTTTATGTCGTATTTTATTTTTTATCTTGAGAATTATGAGAATGAATATAGTAGGTATTGACAAAAATAATAATGATAAAAAAAACCTTCAGAGGTTGTGGACACTCAAAACCTATATAACCCTCAAGTGTTTCCTCGTTTTCTTCTAGCTCGTCTCCTCCAGTGAAGACAACAATCATGTAGTCAACAATTTTGTGACCAAATAATGCTTGCAAGGCAAGAAAAGTAGCTTGTTCCTCTTCTGAAAAACGAGTTTTAATAGAAAAAACCATAAGAATGGCATGAATCCCATCCTTAGCCATATCAATACATTTAACTATTTCCTTTCCAACTGAATGAGTTCCATCGAAAAGTCCTACAAAACATATTACAATTTAGATTTATCATTCATGAAGGTATAATTTATTTATTTGTAATCTCTATAATTCTTGGATTTTGATATATGTAATGTCTTCTCTTTCTTTATTCCTTATAGTAAAATTATGTAACGTAGAATAAAAACAAAGAAAAACAACCAATTTTATAGGATTCAAAATATAAATCATCATAGATTTTAAGTAAATAAAAATAAATTTCTTTATACTCAAAGAAACAACAATTTTCTAAGGATTCAAAACAAAAAGGCACCATATTTTCCAACCCATATTTTCCAAATACATAAAAATAGATTTCTTTATATTTGTAGGGATAAGAAAATACATAAACTAAATTAAAGTGATAAGAAAATAAAAAATTAATAGAACAAAATATATAATTGTTTATTTTACGTGAAACTTGAAACACATTTAGTACTTATAAATTTTTCAAGTGAAGAGATAACAAAGATGAAATAATCACACTCATTTAAAATTAAATTAAATATATGATAAATATTCATTTAAGGCATAAAAATATATTGTATTATACCTGGAGTATCAATAACATTAATAATTGGTTTATCTTTAGTTCTCTGTAATTCACAAACACGTGTTACACCAGATGAACTTGTCTTTGATTTGAAAGTTCTTCTTCCAAGAATACTATTTCCTGTTGCACTCTTGCCATTACCAGTACGTCCAACTAAAACTAGGGTTTTAACTTCATTAGAGGAGAAAGTTTTATCCATCGCACAACTCTGCAAGGAAAAGATATCTTCAATAAAATAAATCTATGTACAATATAATGACAAATAATATGATGAAACATTTCCATAAAAAATAAATTTTGAAATAAAAAGTAGAGATCTTGATTAACAATTGTATTAAATTAAACAACACTATATATTAATAATTTATTATAAAGATACAAATGATATGCATGATGTATACTATGTTTATGACAAGCATAAGAAAAAATGAGTAAGATTAGATATAGTACATGTTATATCTCAACTTTTCAATTATATGATTATTTGATTTTTTTTCCTAACATTGAAAACATTTTTATAGAAAGAAATTATGCTTGCTTGAAATAACAAGAAATCCTAGCATATAACAAACCATTTAAAGTGTGTTTAAGAGTAAGAAGAAAATAATATACCTAAACAAAAGACTTGGGAAAAGAATAACGAAATTTGAAGTTGAGTTCAAATGAAACAAAATAGTGAATTATAAGTTCTCCACCTCTTGAAATACTTGGAAGTTAGAAAATTACCTAAATAAAAGAAAAATAGCTAAGATTCATAAAAAATAAAGTTTTTAAAACATGAAAAAATTCACATGTAACTTTTTCCAAGTCCCATTTTTTTATATATACTTTTCTTGAAAAATTTATTAGGATTGTTATTTTCATAACGCAAATTTACGTTAAAAACACAAACATTATATATATTTGATATTTATTTACCAACCAAAAATTATATTCTCAATTAAGTTAAAAAACACATATTTATAAATAAAAAATAAATGATATATCATTATTAATAAAATAACATAAAATAATCAAACAAGAAGTTAGGAACATCCACCAAATAATGATAATTATAAATAAGATAAAATAATTAAATCAAATGAAGTTAGAGACATCCTATTAAACACAGATAATTATAAATAACACAAAATAATTAAACAAGATGAAATTATAAACACTCTATAAAGTAAAAATAATTATAAAACAAGAGAAATTAAATAAGATGATATTAGAAACTCTTACAAAATTTATAAAAACACTTAACTTTTATTATTTACAACCTATCCTCTGAATATTTTTAATAATTATATACAAAAAGTGATATGTAAACAAATTGGATCAAACCCATTTGTATCACTCTTTTTGGTCAAAGAAAATAAGAGAAAAACAAACAAAATTCAACATAAATTACTATTTATTATGATGTGGTAAGCTTTATTGCATTTGATAGCTATAATGGAATTTTCTCATTCTCTTCTTTGTAAATTATTTTAGTGTACTGTGTAATGCAAAATAACTGTTTTTTTTTGTGTTTAAGGTTTAAGTTCTTTTGTCTTTTGTGTTATGTCAACCTTGTCAATAGTTGTCTTTTCCTTTATTTCTTTGTTGTTGTCCAAATCTAAGGAAAAAGAGGAAAGTAAGGTGAGTTATCTTCTTCTTCCATTCTAGGATTAGGGTATTGTTGTTAGGGTTTGGGGTATTAAATAAATTTTAGTTTAATTTTTTTTATTCATCCTTTGTATTACTTCCTATTTTTATCACTTCTCTGTGGTAATTTTTAGTCTTCATTTCTTTATGATTCTTTCTTCATTTGCTTACCATTATTTTAACACCTTGTTTCCAATATGTAGAATTTGTAATTTGGAGTTAAAAAAATGATTTAAAAAATCACATAAACTAGAGTTATATAGAAAATGTTATAAGGAAAACAAATTTTCTAATTTTGTTATGAAATTGAAACCTTAATTAGTTGTTTTAAAATTTTGATGAACTTTATTTGTATAAAGAAGTGATATGCAAATCATTGATGATATATATATATATATATATATATATATATATATATATATATAAATTATTTGTGATTGCATATGATGATGACACTAAAGTATCTAAATAATTATTTTAAAAAAACTATACATTTTATATTAGATTAATCTTTATAAATAATGGTTAAAAAAATTAATCTATCTTTTTTATAAATAAATATACATTCATTCCTGGATTCATTGCTGGATAATCATAACACAAAACATGATATGCATACAAACTTTACCACTAAAGCATGAGAGAAACCATTAAAAAAGGAATACAAACAACTTGAGGAATCAACAAATTAAATGCAAAATCTTGCAAACAGCATCTCAATTAGTTCATCAAATTTCCAAGTTCATTCCAAGAACAGCATCTCAATTAGTTCATCAAATTTTCAAGTTCATTCCAATAACAGCATCTCAATTAGTTCATCAAATTTTTAAATTCATTCCAAGAACAGCATCTCAATTAGTTCATCAAATTTCCAAGTTCATTCCAAAAACAGCATCTCAATTAGTTCATCAAATTTCCAAGTTCATTCCAAGAAAATAATAAATCAATGTTCAATGGAGGATCAACTTAAACACAGCATTTCCAAGGGGCCAAAGCTAGCTTTCAATGATATCCCTAAAGGTTCAAGAAAGAAAAAATCTTCTAAAAGCTCTTAAAAACATTCATTCAGATTCATCAAATGGCTTCAACAAAATTAAAGTTCATACATTTTAATCACTCTAGTTTCAAAATTTTAACTTAGATCTCAAACCCCAACAACAGTTCAACCCAAAAACAGCTTTCAAAATGGGGTCCAAACATATGACCAAAGCTAATAAAGAATTGATCTACGCTACCAAGATAGAGAACTTGAAGAACAATCTCCAAAAGATTATTTTGCACATAAACACAAGGAGTCATAGATTTCTGAAAATATAATACTCACTCATTACACAAATTCCATGTACTTTTCCAAACAGAATAAAACCCTACCACACACCTTCCTTACACAAGATCAACCTAATACTATTTCTTCAATTAAAAATGTATCTACCAATGCAATCTAACAATAGGCCTAACAGATACATGGAAAACCCTGGAAGCAAGAAGTTACTTAGTTCAAGAGCTGGTGAATTTGGTAACTGCCTTGGTTCCTTCTGAGACAGCATGTTTGGCCAATTCTCCGGGCAGCACAAGCCTGACCGCGGTCTGAATTTCCCTTGAAGTGATGGTGGGCTTCTTGTTGTAGCGGGCAAGTCTAGAAGATTCTTGGGCAAGCTTCTCGAAAATGTCATTGATGAAACTGTTCATGATACCCATGGCCTTGCTTGAGATACCAATGTCAGGGTGAACCTGCTTCAGAACCTTGAAGATGTAGATCTTGTATGTCTCCACGTTCTTCTTGTTCCTCTTCTTCTTCTTGTCAGCGCTGGCTCCTCCCTCCTTCGGGAGCTTCTTTCCGGCCTTCGGCTTCTTCTCCGCCGGAGCCTTGTCTGCCACCGTGGACTTCTTCTCCTCCGCGGGCTTCTTCTCCGCCGGCTTCTTCTCTGCCTTTGGTGCCATGGCCAATTGAGAATTGAGCACTCTGGAGAAAACTAGGGTTTCGAATTGGGAATTGAAACGATCGAAACTGTAACAGGTAAATTGTTGAAAACTTGAATGAAAAGAGCTTGCAGAGATTACTAATATATATAGAAAGCTTCTCGCGTTTTCATTGGTTAAAGGGGTTTGGCGCGGATCGATGACGTGGCTGTCCTATAATCTGTGCGCAAGTAAGAACATTGACGGACAGGATTGATTAAAATTGAATCCAATGGATGCAGATTGATGAGTTCGCTCGCGATTAAACACTGATAAATGAACGGTTGAGATGCTTTTCTGATTTCATCAAGATGCATTTACGTTTTATAGAATATTAAATAAAGTTCACAGGATATACCTATTCCAATCTGGGATAACTTCAAACCACACCTCATTCCAAACACACAGTTTTGTCAACTTGATAATATTTGAACTTATAGTAAAAACTTGAAACAAAACACAAAATATAAAATTAAAATTACCATTAACATTAACATGAAAGCCAAGTGAAAAAAAAAAAGTTACATGATCTAAATAAATAAAAAAACATTGTAAATATTGTATTGCATATCATCGAAACGGTGTATAACTTATATTTGACTAAGATGCTCTAGAGTGTTTAGTTGAGTAGTCTTCAACAACTAGATCGAGTGCATATTGTCAACTCAAAGCAAAAGCCTCTTAAACATAGATTTTGTAGAGAATTCATACGTAAATGTTAGATTAATGTAGGAATTAACAGTGATATTTGTCCTAATTTAAGCTCATAACGAGGATCCAACGTATCTTTATAGTATTTACTATCTTCAATTATCGAATACAAAATAACGAATACTAACTTGAGTTTTGAAAAATCTTTTATAGATACTATTTTGTCCTTGAGTACTGAATATCGAAAATCGTTAAGAGTCTACATCAAAAAGACCAAAATTCATACATCGAAAAATATGTGACATTCCTGATTCATAAAAAAACAAATATGAAATTAAAATAATAAAAAAAAACAACTATGATAATGAAAGAATTGTTACAAAATAACAAATTTAATTCAAAGACAATCTAGTTAGATAACAATCCTTGGCATATGTTTACAACATTTAGAAACATTTCATATATTTACACAATTTGAAAATGTTTGAAGATGATATGATCAAAGAATGTGACAAAGTGGTTGAAGTGGTCTTCGTCTCTCAGAGAATATATTCAATAGGTTAAGTGGAAAAGGAAGTGAAGTTCTTCTATTTGCTTCCACCAAATCTTGTTTGAGTCTACCAATTTCACCATTTGATTTCATTTTATATGACTTATAATTTTCTTCAATCTTAAGTCTAGCAACTCTCTCTTCTTCCAATATTTTCATAAGAATTGCATTTTGTTCTTTCAACTTTAATTCAACCTATATATCAAAATAAAATTATTATTTTAAAGAGCAAATAAGCAAATATAATAAATTGTTTAAATTTAGGTCTAAAATTGTAATATAAAAACCAAATGTATGAAATGAATAATATAAAGATATTTACCATGTCAGTCATTCTTTTGATCTCTTCATCATATTTTTGTTGTAATTGCATTTTAATTTCTGCTTTTGAATATCCTCCTAGTAAGTCAAATGATTTTTGTTGGTTTTCTTGCATTATTGCTTTCTCCTACACAATGAGTGTTAAATTCATTGGTAATTATAAATAATATATTCCAAAATATATTTTCAAAAACTATATAAAAAGTTTTTACCTTTAATTCCTTGAATAATTCATTGGTAAAGGGTTGTCCACCATTATGTGACATAACCATGTTCACAAGGCTGACAAGTTGTTGAACTTGTCTTAATTGTTTTTCTTTATCTTTAGTATTATTATCAAAAAGTACTTTTCGATTGCCACATAGAATCAAAATATCCTACACACCAATATTAAAATTTTATTAAAATCAATAACAATAGAAATTTTAATTGCATTAAAATACACGATAAAAAAATTATTAAATAACAATCAAATTTAGAGACAAAAAATAATTAGTCACTATATTAACTGAATTATATATTAATTTATAGACTACAAAATTATTGTACCTAAAGTGGATTCTATTATTAATAAAAAATTATAAAATTGCTTCTAAATTAGTATCTATAATACCAAAGATTTTAGCAACTAATATTTTAGATTCTAAATTAATTTCTAAAAGACTAATAGAGACCAATTTAGAATATAAAGTAGTTAGTAATTAAAACTTTCGTATTAGATACCAATTTAGAAATTACATTAACAATAGAAATTAAGTTAGTTATCAATATTTTTTTTTTTACTTTATGAAATAGTCTCTAATTTAATATATATATATATATATAATATTAGTCAGCAATTCTTTTATAATATGAAAAATCTTATATTTTATTAATGAATATAAATTTTAATCATATTATTGTTATAAATTTATCTAATAATAATAATATACCTTAAGAGGTTGTGGACACTCGTAACCTAAATAATCTTCAAGTGTTTCTTCATTATCTTCTAGTACATCTCCTCCAGTGAAGACAACAATCATATAATCTACAATTTTGTGTCCAAATAATGCTTGCAAAGCAAGAAAAGTAGCATATTCTTCTTCAGAAAAACGAGTTCTTACTGAAAATACCATAAGAATAGCATGGATTCCATCCTTAGCCATTTCAATACATTTCACTATTTCTTTACTAGCTGAATGAGTCCCATCATAAAGTCCTGCAAAAAATTTGTAACATGTATATAGTTAAATATATTTTTAATCTCTAAATAATTATTACAATTTTCAAATAAAATGAAATACACAATCATATACATTACTAGAAAATAATTAAATAGAACCCAATTTTAAAGATAAAAAATAATTAGTTGTTATATTGACTAAATTTTTTTTTTATAGATTAAAAAAATACTGATATCTAAATTAATTTATATTATTGATAAATAGATTTTGTTGATAAGAATTAAAGGTTATTATATTTTACCTGGGGTATCAATAACATTAATAAGTGGTCCATTTCTTATAATAGTTCTCTGCAACTCACAAATACGTGTTACACCAGCAGCACCAGCCTTTGATTTGAAAATCCTTCTTCCAAGAATACTATTTCCTAAAGCACTTTTACCATTACCAGTGCGACCAACTAAGACTAGGGTTTTAACTTCTGAGGATGAAATTTCTCTCATCTTAATAAACTCAAGTTACAACTGCAAGGAAAATATACCTTAGATGAATTTGTTGCAATAGAATAAAAAAATGTGAATATGATGCAAATAATATGTTAAACATTTATGAGAAAAAGGTTTGAATAAGAACTTCTAAATCAACAAATGTGTTAAATTATATAACATGATGATGCAGTTAGTAATTTATTATAAACACATAAATGCTATGCATAAGAGAAAATGATCAATAATATAAAAAAAATATAATACATGTTGTATATTTCTCAAGCTTTAAGTGTATGATTATTTGAATTTACTAATCTTGCAACCTTTTTATAGTTTCTGGTGAAAGAATTTACTCTTGCTTGAGGAAGCACTAATTAACAAAACCCCTAACTTCTAAAAAAGAGCATAAATCTTTGTGTGTTTAAGAGTAACAAGAGAATAATATACCTTTACCTAAACAAAGGGTGTGGGAAAAGAATAGTACAACTTGGAATTGAATTAGAATGAATTTTTTTTCAAACCACCTCTTCGAATACTTTAAAAAATAGCAAAATATTACCCCAATAAAAGAAAAGTAAATACAATGCTAAAAAAAAGTTTGCAATACATGAATGCAAGGAAAAAATGAGGAATTTTCCTTCCCACTAGACAATACCCTCATTTTCCACTAAAAATGGATGTGTTTTTATTTTAAAATTCATTTAAATTAGCATTAACCAAATTGACACTAGATTTATTTAATTTTTTTAAATGAATGTGGATAAATGATATAAGTGTGGATGAAGATAATAAGAGGTGTATGAAGGAGATGAGAGTGTGAATTAAGGAGACCAATGTGAGAAATTATATAGAAAAGTGAAAGAGAAAAATTATAAGTAGAGAGATTTGTGATTGTTAAATCTAGATCTTTAGATTAAGAATAATTATGATTCATATTGGTTGTTATAAAGATGCACACATGCATACTATATAGATCAATGTCAACTAAATTGACTTAACTTAAATAAATATTAAAAATATCTTATATTAGTATCGGTCTAATCGACGCTATTAAATAAATAATAAAATAAATAAAATTTATGTTGGTCTAACTTAAATAAATAAGACTAGTGAACTACACTGTCATTAACCTTATTTTTTTTAATATTTATTTCAGTTAGCATTAACTAAGGCGACACTAATACTAATATAAATATTTTTACTTATTAAAAAATTAGGATTAGGGTTACTCATATCTTTCGTGAAGGGAATGTATGTGCTGATAAATTGACTAATTTATAATTTATAAATAGATAATATTTTCATTGGTATAATAGACTACCATCTAGTCTCTTCTTAGAATTTTGTATGAATAGTCATAGTGATGCCTAATATGAAAGTTTTTATTTAAAAAAATGTTAAAAATAGTTAATTTTTTATTAGACCAATTCTATTAGTGTCTTAGATTAAATAAATTCTATTAGGGTAAGTTAAGCTAACATTAATTTAACACTAATACAAATACTTTTTTACTAAAAATTATCATCAATTTATAATGAATTAAGTCGTCTTTATTTTTGTAATTAGCGTCAGCTTAATTCATAAAAAATATATGTTTTACATAACATAAAATTAAATTTAAAAACAATTGTATGCCTTTTAAATCTTTTTAAAAAAGTTAGTCTTCTATACTTATTTTTTATATTCTGATTGAAACTATTATTTGGAAATTAATTTGATATTTTCTGATAATATTTCTATTGTATACATATTATTGTGTATGTTTATGTCACCTTATGTTTATATTGTACCGGTAGGCACCGACCGACCGACCGGATGCACAATAAATGTAAGGGCATTTATGTAACAAGCTAAGGTGGTTAAGATACACCTCCGAAGAATAAGGAATATGAAGATATGTTCCCCGGGTATTCCGGAGCACGACTGGCAAGACATATCCATAACCACCCTGAGCCCAAGGGACAGAAAGCCCATTAGGCAACCCTATAAATACTGTGATCAAGCCAGAGAAAGGTACATTTTCATTCACTTACGAAACTGCGCTTAGAATCTCATACTTACTTGAGCGTCGGAGTGCCTTCGCAGGTACCCTCCCCCGCCCGACCGAAGTGGATAGCACGAAGGGACGACCGACCAAAGGA
>Ga0123342_1000933_pt1 | contig 48664 bp, 18 predicted proteins | sample Turbeawhitnodule_FD_89960 | JGI IMG/M metagenome (GOLD analysis project Ga0123342, IMG submission 89960) | Root nodule microbial communities of legume samples collected from Mexico - Turtle bean Mexico white nodule | ecosystem: Host-associated > Plants > Roots > Nodule | place: Mexico: Nepantla...
AGAAAAAAAAAAAAAAAAATTTTTTTTAAAATCTTTTTTTACTCAAATTAAATTTTTAAATTTTTTTTAAAAAAATTTTTTTTTTAAATTTGATTTATTTATATTTTTTTTTTTTTTTTTTTTTTTTTAAGTATGGTAGCTATTAAAAATCTGAATATAAAATTATGTTTTTGCTAGTATATTACTAAAAAAAAAACATTGAATAGAAATTAATTTTAGAGACAAAAAATAATTAGTTAATATAGTGACTAAATTAGAGACAACTTTAGAAACTAAAATAATTGTTGGTTTCTAAATTAGTTTATATTAGTTAAATAGTTTTTAAATTGGTATCTAATTAGCAACAAAGATTTTAACTACCAATTATTTAGATTTTAAATTTAGTAGAAAAATCTTTATTAGTTAATTATATAACTATTTAACAATAATAAAAATTGATTTAGAAATTAAAAACTTTTTTAGTCTTTAAAATGTTTTTAATTTAGTCGTAACTAATTATTTTTTTTTCCAAAATTAGTTTTCATTCAATGATTATTTTAGTTTATAAAATGAAGGAAGTTTTTATAATAATTTAAAATTAAAATCAAATATTTTTAATTAATGAATTATAAAAAAACTTAAAATATATCAAAATAAACTCATTTTATTTATTTGGTGAACGTGTCATTGGGTCGGATCCGAGAAACAATTTTGATTTTTTTGTTTTGTTTTGGATTTTAAATCTTTTTAATTTTTTTGTATTTTAAAGAAATTGTTTTAACTTAAATAATTTTCTTTTGGTCTGCACTGAAAATTTAATTAAGTCACTGAGTTAATAGTAGAAGGGAGAGTTTGAGTATATAGATTAGGCCCGTTTATTTCAATTTTTTTTAAATTAGTTATTTTAATTTTAATAAAAAAAGTGTTTTAATTATAGTTCAATACCAGAAACAAATATAAGTATAGTTAAAATATCAATTTAAAAAAAAATCTGAATTCCATTGAGCGATTTAAAATTAATTTCATGAAAATCGAAATTAAGAGGCTATTAAACATGTATAATAATAAAAAATAGTAAAGTATTGAACGTTCTTAGCCTGATTTCAGTTTATGTTTTCTATGTATTATAATTTTATAAATTAAAGAAACTTAGGGTTTAGTGTAATTAGAGAAAGTAAATTAAATTAAACTAAAACCATTGGAGTGTTAATCAATTTTCATATTAAACAATTAGGAAAAACTAATCAAACCATAATGAAAAATGCAACACAAAAAGTCCACTTCAAATCAAATTTCACCATTAGATTGTTTGAAAAAGGATATACTTAATAAAGAAGAGGTTGCAAACTTAAATTAAAAAAAATTACGAAAACATGAATGTAAATAGAAAGTGTTGAAAGATGTAAAATGGTAGGAAAGTAAAATATTTAGAAGTTTTAGAGAGTGAATATTAGTAACATTTAAATATAAATCCATTTTACAAGTTATGTGAAGATGTTGACTTCTCGAGCTTGCCAACTTTGAGTCAACTCTACCAAAGCACATGCAAGTGCCTTAGGTTGTAGGATTCCAATTCTTCCTCAAAATAATGTGTTTTGAAAGTTTTATTTTCTTGAAAAAGAAGCTAAATGTGCATATTGTTGAAGATAACCAAATGCTTTATATTTCTTGAAACTCACTTATTTGAGTTCCATGTCTAATAACTTAATTGGGATTAGTGCTTTACTTATAGGTAATTATACTTTCACATGCCTTATTCTACAATTTGGTATGAATTTTCTTTCTTCTTGGCAAGTTGTTTTCTAATATGATTATATTGGAGGTGCTTAAAACACAATTCTAAATCCTAAATAAATATCTTACTTTTGTTGAAGTATGGTATATAACACAAGAAAATTATGAAATAGAAACCAATTTTAGAGATAAAAATAATTAGTTGTTATAATGACTAAATTAGAGACCATTTTATAAACTAAAAAAAATGGTTTTTAAATTACTTTTTATTATTGTTAAATAGTTTCTAAATTGGTATCTAATTAGCTACTAAGGTTTTAACTACCAATTATTTAGATTCTAAATTTGGTAGCAAAAACCTTGGTTGCTAATTAAATACCAATTTAGAAACCATCTAACAATAATAAAAACTAATTTAGAAACCAAATTTTTTTTAGTCATAATTAAAATGGTCTCTAATTTAGTCACTATAACAACTAATTATTTTTTTATCTAAAATTGGTTTTTATTTCATAATTTTATGTAGTGTAAATATAGAAGAATTAAGACCAATTTTTATAAAATTTTAAATGATATGTATTGAAAATAATTTTCAATGGGACTTCATGGTTTAGTCTCATGTTAATTAGTTCTTTAGTGGTATAATTAAAATAGACTATATATTTTTTTTTAACAATTGTAAAACTAAGTAAAAGAAATTTGGACTAAGTAATACACTTTTCATACTAATATACATTCTCTAATACTTCACATTTGAAGGTGCATGAACATTCTTCCTGAAATTGATCTCTTTAGGTTGAAGCTTCAAATGATTATTCAAAAGAGTGATGAATATTAAAAATATGTAACCAAGTGAACTCCTGAAATTTGAGTTTGACTTGGAGAAAGATTATATATATTCAAAACTTTGAGTTTCAACTTCACCTATTTAATTAGTTTATAAATTAATTATTTTATTTTTATAAAAAAATCTTTAATTATTTTTTAACTTTATTAATATATAATTTAATAATTATTTTAATATAAGAAAACTGTCTACAAATTAAAAAATGTATTTAATATTATAATTTAGTAAATACAAATTTATAACTCTCAATTCATCTATATTTTTTCATAATCAATATATAAAGAATAATGATATAATAAAATCTAGATTATAATATTTTTACCAACATATTGATTTATATATATTATAAGATCATGTGTTATCCCTATGTTTTATATATATATATATATATATATATATATATATATATATATATAAAATACTTGTAAAAAAATTGTGATAAATAATTTTGTGAAAAGAATTTGAAATTTTAGTGATGAAAATTTGTGACAACTTACTTCATCACAAATAAAAATTGTTACAAGAAAGAAATATTTGTATGAAAACAAACTTTTTTTTATGATTGTCATATGAGATTTTCAAAAAAAGGAATTTCACTTTAAGTCAATGAAAATATTGAATGGTTAAAGTTTTTTTTTTTATATTTACCTAAAGAATCTTATTTTGAGCACAATAACTTAAGAGACACTATTTTGCTTTAAGTAATTTTATTTAAGAAAGCTTAAAATCGTTTAAAGTGATGACATTCAAGTGAAAAATATTCACTTTATCTTTACTTCAAGAGACAATTCTTAAGCAAACATGGTTTACATTTGAGTTAGATGATCTAAGCTTTTAATAAATAGTTGAACGCAACTGAAATGTACATTTAATTAATAATGTTTTGGCGTCTATCATTTCTCATAAAAGCAATGTAGCTAAAGGAAAAAGAAGGGACGTTTTAGAAATAAAAAAATTTAAAAGTTGAATTTCCTATGAACTTATCTTATTATTTTTTATTCATTTTAATTTATATGAAATATTAAAAAAATTTGAAACTTAAAATATTGTTTTATTGTTTAAGTTTAATTAAATTATAGTTTCTTTAATAAAGTTTGGTGAGTTTAAAGTTATGAAATAATAGTTATATTATAAATGGTGTGGATATCATTTAATTTCAAAATATATCAATAAACGTTTATTGGAAATATTAATTAAAGTGTTATAAAAATTGAGTAATATTTAATTTTACAATATGATAAAAAAATTATAGGAAGATATGTACACAAAGCCATTAACTCTTAATATTGTATTTTCGATTGTATGGTAGAGTTAATACAAGAGCTCGGGTATTTAACTTTAACTTTATATCATACAATATGAACAACATAACTATCATGTATTGGACATTGGGATGGTTTTCATTTTAAGCATAATTAAGGTGTGGACTTAGCTTAGGTTACAAAATTTAGAATTGAGTGATTCTAAGGTGAAAATTCAAGAATTTTGACATTTAATTTAGATCCCTAAACCATTGAAAAAGGTTTTGTAAAACTAGATTTATGATTTTTAAAAATTGATGAGAGAATTAAAAATTTGTAGAATGATATTATCACTAATGAAACCTAAAATTTGTAGAATTGGAAAACAAAGATGCTAACCAATCAAAATGCAATTAGACAGAAAAAAAAATAAAGATAGGTGTCCCAAACAATGAGATTTGATAAGTCTGGAAGGATTTTCATAAGAATTAAGAAATTCTACAATCCAACCATCTACATCAATCTCACCACCTCATACACAAAGAACATAATAATGATGATGAATTTGATAAATAGTCCTTTAAATGTTATCATGTGTAATATTAATTCATAACAAAAATTATACACATGCATGTAAAATATTTCTATTTGATAAAAAATTTAGTTGAAAAATTACTGAAGTGTGTATTTTTTTTAATGAAAAGTTCAGAAAAATAATATATATATATATATATATATTAATAAACAAAAAAAAGATAATCATAATCATTAAATGTGCTATTATCATCCTTAAATTAAAGAATATACTTCGTTTAAGTGACCAGTTGTCGATAAATACACTTTATGTCATGCTTCCTTTAATAAAATTGTTACAAATTTGTGACAGAAAACATTTTTTTATTTAATGTGATACATATAATATTTTACAAAAATAAAGGGTTTGTGACAATATATTTTTCATTGTTATTAGTTACCAAATGAAGTTTTTCATCATAATATTAGGTAACATATTTTTTTTTTTTATAACATTGTGTTCCATGACAAATTCCCTCACCAATATTTGTGATTGAATTTTTATTTTATTTAATGACATATTATCAGAGTATATATTTCTTAGTTCTGTAACTTTTACCAATATTATATTTTGTTTAATAACTTTACATAAAAAAATTTCAGTTCTGTCAATTTAACTGAAAAAATATAATCTAATATAAAATTATTGAACAATGTAATTTGTTATGGCAGTGGGGGGCATTTGATTTCATTTGTCAATTGTAATATATGGACTATTATTAGTAATTTTAATTTCTTATTTTAAGAAATTTTTCATATTCCACATTTTTACATTTTATTTCATTTGCCAACTGTAATATATGAATTATTCTAAATTATTTAGTTTATTTATATACCATATTTTATATGTGTGATATTTTTTATGTAAAATTGAAATGACTAATTTCAATAATTAAATTTCAAAAAGAAAAAATTACTTAGCATAATTCATATGGTATATAAATGACTAATGTCAACTGTAATTTCATTAAAATATAACATAATTATTAAATCTTTAAATAATTCATTAAATAATTACAACTTAAAGAAGGATACTAACTTAAAAAAAGAGTTACCCTCTTCACAAAATCCATATGATCATACAAATAAAGAAAAATTATCATAATCATAAAAAAACTAGAATAACAAAAACCCTTCATTGTAAGATTTACAGGCTTAATCCAAAATTAGAGAACTAGAAAGGTTTTTCTTGAAATCTATGAATAACCAAAACAATAATTAAAATTAAGAATAAAAAAAATAAAATATATATATATATATATATATATATATATATATATATATATAATCCTAATAATCCCCTAATTGATGATTTTGAATATTGCATCCAATCTCGTACAATTTTGAACTCTCTCCTTAATTTTGGGATTATTTCTTTTAATCAAGTCAAATTAATTCTTAATAAGTTTCAAAATGAATTTTTTTTATCTAAAATAAAAAAATACTTATTTTCACTGAAAAATATAAATATTTTGAAAAAGAAGAAGAAAAGTTTTAGAAAAATAAATAAAACTCTTAAAAATAATTAAGAAAATATTAACTCAATCTAACGCATCATTTAAATTACCTTAAAACTTATATTAACAATAATTTCTGATTGGTTGGTATCATAGACTAATGAAAGATATTAAACTGTTTTAAACAAGCTAACATCCTAAATTAAAGTTTAATTATACCTTAATTAAAACATAGTATATTAAATAAATCACTTTTTTTTTTTCTAACGCTACCAAATTGTACAATATTGAGTCCAAGAAACCCAAATGGGCTTTTGAACTTTCACCTTCCACCAATAACGGTAGTAAATCCAACGGCTATATTTTAATTTTCCACGTTGTCTTGACCAATGACAGACACTGGGTTTTCTTTCTTCCTAACACGATAACCTAGAACACAACAACTAATTCACTGAAGATCAGAACAAGATTGAATTTTGACAATGTTTTAGCATGCTATTTTTCTTGTCTAAGCGATGGGTGTTGGTGCTAATTTCTGGGAGCTGCTAAAGCCCTATGCACGCCATGAGGATTTTGATTTCTTGAGGAACAAGCGAGTTGCTGTGGACCTTTCATTCTGGATTGTTCAGCATGAGAATGCCATGAAAGCCACTCATGTCAGAAAACCTCACCTCAGACTTACCTTCTTCCGCACCATCAATCTCTTCTCCAAGGTTCCTACCCTAGAAATGTCATAAGAAGTTAGGAATTTTGGCTTTTGAAGAAGATTTTGGGTTTTTTAATACCCTTTTAATTGAATAAAAAATATTTGAGATTAATTGACTGATTGGATCAAATGGTTGTATTAAGAGGTGTTATTGCCTTCTTGATTTTGTTTGAGTGGAGTTGGGGAGAATTGGGTAGTTTGCATGAACTGTCGATATTGTATACAAACAAAAAAAAATTACCGATTAGGTTTAATAATCTAGATTTAATGTTCCGGTAGTGTTGGATTGGAGTGTCATTCTCCATGTGATGGGGTTATCTAAGTTATTGTTCCTTTTTATGTTTTATGAAGACTTAAATGTTGTTATTGATAGGCTTGTATTGGAGTATTATGCATGGTGTCGGGTTTAATCTAAATTATTTTTCCTTTTGTTTTTTATACCTGTTAAATTAGCTTAGATTCCGAATAGTCAAACAAAAGATGGACTTGAAGTTTGATGACCACGATATGGTGATTTTTGCAGTTTGGGGCATTTCCTGTGTTCATTGTTGATGGGACTCCATCACCATTGAAAACAAAGGCCAGGATTGCAAGATTTTTTCGGTCTTCTGGCATTGAGTTGACTAGCTTGCCAGTGTCTGAAGGTGTTTCACCTGAGAGGAGCCGCATGTTTTCAAATCGAGTTCAAGAATGTGTGGTGAGAAGTTTTTGCATTTCCTGATGATTACCACCAACTTGAAACTGTTATGTTGATCCTATTTTCGTGTCTCATGTTACATTAATCCAAATTTGTTTTCCTAATATTCACAGATATATCTTATACCAAAAACACTTATTTAATTGCTTACTTGTCAGATATGGATGCAGGTTGTAGATTTGTTTTCTGATAGTCACCTGTTCTCCTGTTATAGGAACTGGTTAAACTACTAGGAATGCCTGTACTAAAGGCTAAAGGAGAGGCCGAAGCACTCTGTGCTCAATTAAATAGTGAAGGTCATGTAGATGCTTGCATCACAGCTGACAGTGATGCATTCCTCTTTGGGGCCAAATGCATTATAAAATGTTTCTGTCCCAATTCCAAAGTAAGTTACCATGGTCATTGTATTTTCAATTTTATCTCCTGGCAATTTATTATAAAAAAATGATCTATGTTTTCCTAGTTCACATGTTTATATACCAGATGACTTTTACTAAATGGTTTCATTAATCTGGATACTAATATTGGCTGATCACTTTAATTTTGAGTTTTTATAGTCTGTGTACTTGTTACAAACTTATGATTGTTAGACCTGATTTAGTTCAAAGTTAAATGTGTGATATCTGTCAGTGTACCTCTTGCTTCTTCCTCAACTAACCATATATATTATAAAATGATTTGTTCACTTGCTCTTCTTATGATAGTTTTTTGTCTTCTTAAAAAAAATTAATATTAATTTGTAGTATTTTCTCTGTCCTCATAACTTAGCAATGGCAGCAATTGATTGATTTCAAACATTTACTTAAAAGTTTTACCTGTATTTTCTTTTAATTGTCCTGAAGTTGCAAACATTGCATGGACCTTTTATGCTGAAAAGAAATACTCGAGAACACTTACGGAGTATTAATATTTTGAGTGTGATGTACTTCTATTTATGTATCTGGTTTATTTTGAATTTTTTTAATTTTTAATCTAAGTTTGAAAATATTGCTAGCCAGAAACAATTAATCATATTAAACATCAATGGCTTTTTTTTTATATTATGTGGGGTCAGCTATTGTATTTTATATAATCCCGAGCCAGTGAGGAGGCCAGTCTTTTAGATTTTAGTCCATCTTATTGGTTTCAGTAAGGGTTTTTTTTGGTCTGCCTCTTCCTCTGGTCATTGGGTCATCCTCCATCTAGTGAATTTTTCTTATTGGGGATTCTGTTGGTCTTTTTCTCACATCACCAAACCATCTTAGTTGCAACTCTATCAACTTTCCTTACATGTATACCACTCCTGCTTTCAATTGAATACATTTATTACTAATTTTTATCTTTTTTAATAAGATTACTCATTCAATGTGCCTTCTCAGCACCAAAACACTTAGCTTATGATTTTTTTAGAACCTTACCATCCAACATTCAGTACACTTAAAATCACTGGTTACTAACAAATTTGAGTAAATTCATTGCATGCAGGAACCGTTTGAATGCTACAATATGTCAGATATTGAAGCTGGACTTGGATTGAAGAGGAAACACTTGGTAGCTATCTCTCTTTTGGTTGGAAATGATCATGATATGAATGGTGTTCGAGGAATTGGGCTTGATAATGCACTTCATTTTGTTAAAGCTTTTAATGAAGATGATATATTGAATAGGTATGGATCCTTCGGAGTGATAAACATTTTGTTGTATCATCTGAAGTATTTAAATGTTATGGAATACCCCCTTGAGAAAAGGACAAATTGCATGAAGCTCTATTTTAAACTTTGCTTATTTGTACTTTTGCTCCTAGTTTGGACTGCACAACCTTGATATCTCAAGTTTGTCTTTTTGAGTTTGAGCTAATAAAATTGCTTTTGTTTTTTTAAATTAAGCAAATTTGGTTCTTTGTTGATTTTCTTTTACTTTTAACCCTCAACTTATTTTTTCTGTCCTAATATTTGGGGTTCATGATTAAAATGGGACATGAAGTCACTTAACAGTTTATAGGTAAGAAATTTAGTGGAAACTTGACAAAATTTGAAGGATGCTTCAAGATGTGAGATTAGGGATTGAAGAGGAAGAAAAATGATTTTTTATAAGTTGCTTGCTTAGTTTTGAATAGAAAGCAATTTAGTTGATTTAATTTCTAAAGATTTTTAGTAAAAAACGAAAGTTTGTAGGTTTTTGGGTTGAAGAAAACCGAAGAGGGACCAAGTTTACTAAATTTTAGAAATAGAAGGACATAATTGGCTCGAAGAAGACTTGGAAGACCAAATTAGCACACAGTCCAAACTAAAGGGATCCAAAAATGGCTTTATACTTAAACAAATTCCCCACTTATTTAAGGATTTTAATGAGACAAGACAAAGTCCCTTATCCATTCTTATTGTAAAATTTAACAAGCTCAAGGGATGTCTATCCATTTCATTAAAACTTTAATTATATCTTGGCCTTTTTGTTTAGAAATGAAAGAGTGGTTACAAAGTTAGACTTAGATAACCTGGATAAATATTTTGGTCTTGGCATTCTGAGAATGATTTTGATGCAGATTACAGGAGATAGGCAAAGGGGGCAATACTTCACAAATTCCCAGCTGCACTATATTTGAGGACAATATAGATGTTGATGGAAACTACCCGAATAGGAAACAATCTCATTGCTCATTTTGTGGGCATCCTGGCAGCAAGAAAGATCATATGAAAATTTCTTGTGAATACTGTGTCACAAAGGATGATGAAGGCTGCCAGAGAAAACCAGAGGGTTTTAAATGTCATTGCTTCTCATGTGTTTCGGTATATATCTCAGAAGGCTATGTTTGTCTTGTCTGGTTTTAGTTGAATTAAATGTATTTAACAGGTTGTAATTTATAATTTCCAATGATAATATTTGATTGGCAGAATAGGAGACATAAGGAGCAAAAAAGAGAGGAAAATTGGTACTCAAAAATTTGTCACAAAATTGCAGAGGAGCCAAACTTTCCCAAAGATGAGATCATTGACATGTATTTGTGCAATGACAACGGTTACTTTTCAGGTCATTTGAACTGTGCTATAAATCTTATCAAAGACATTTTTGAACATCATTCATTAATATGTTAAGAGTGGCTAGTCCGTTATTGTATTGACATTCATTCTATAAATTTATGTTTGCAGTAAGTGATGGTCCACAGATTATGTGGGGAAAACCCAATATTGAGATGCTGATTGATTTTCTAAACTTCCATCAGCGTTGGGAACCATCCTACATTCGACGGACTATGTTTCCTATGATGTCCACCATCTTTCTGAGAGATATGTCTACACCGACCCGAGAAACTTTGTTATTTGGTCAATATGAGTTTGATTCAGTAGAACGTGTGAAGATGAGATATGGATATCAGTTTTATGTGGTCAAGTGGAGACGTGCTGGGGGAAACATTACCACCAGCAAAGTTCCATCAAATGAATCCAGTGTGCAACAAGATGTAGTAGAGCTTGATGAAACGGTGGATCTACTGGACGACTGCAGCATTCCTGAGATTCGTGTAGATGATGGATGTAGTTTTCTGTTTACTGATGAAAATATGGACCTAGTAGGAACTGCTTTTCCAGCAGAAGTCCAAAGTTTTTTGCAGGAGCAGGTGTTTATTATTTTCCATCATTCTACCTATAATCTGTGTTTACTTTTGCTTTGTCATTTTAATATTCTATGCTTCCCTTGTTTTGGATCCCTCTTGAGATTATTCATAAAGAACTTAACTGAGTCCAAGAAAGTATGCAAGGATTTTACTATAACAGCAGTTGGTAGAAGATAATCAAACAAACATTATGATCCTAAAAATATCTTCTGGATCAACTAAGCTGGTTAGCACTGCTAAAAGAGTGACTGATGAATATATCTATATAACTAATTTCTCTACCAAACATTGGTGCTTCAAATTTGCAGGAAAGGAAAAGTAGAAAGAGTTCAACATCAAGGTGCCAAGAAAATGAAATATCAGCTACTCCAAACCCAAGAACTACTCAGCTAAACATCACAGAGTTCTTTCCATCAACCAAAATTAAACATCGTCAATCAAAACAAAGAGAAGAATCATCCAATGATGCTGATAGTGAGGGCAGCAAGGGTTCAAAAATGAAAAGAAAAATGTCTAATCCTGACAAGCTTCCAAAATCTGTGAGGCGTCGCCTTTTGTTTGACTAGTGAGTATGACATTAACAGTAAGTATCAGAGCAGAGAAAATAGAGTAGTATTGATCTTGTAACATGGTTATAGTTGAATATACAGATCAGTGATTTCATCTGTAATTAATATTAGCTTTTGTCTATCTGTTTCTCTATTTTTCTGAATTCTTCTTAGTTACTTTATAGTTTTTTTCTCTCTTATTTTATTTTTTAGATTTTTGTGCATATGTGCAAAACATTAAAAAAAATAGTTTTTAAATAAATAAAAGCTTGCTAAAAATATGTAACCAAGTATTAGTTTGCAGTTGTCTTGTCTGTTTCTTCACCACTGAATCATTTTTAGTATATCTCGAATCTCTAAATTTTTTGCTAGTTCAATTATGATGAATGTGTACAAAACATTGAAAATATGGAATTAAGCATGCATTTTATTCTATCTGTATGATGCGGATTCTCAATTTATTTTTTATATCTAAAATGTTATTAATTCGGTTCTAATTTACAAGGACTAAATTAGAATTCATTACATCATAGGACCAAATTAACAGCGTATGACAACACACTAAACCAGTAAATATTTACACGTACAAAGACAGAGACTAATTCAATAATATTTCTAACAAAAATATTAAAAAAATAACAATGAGTCAATGTTCAACCAAATACTGCAATGTTCTTATATATTTAAAGTTTATCTATTTTTTTTATGGTAATACAGTTCCAAGAAGTTTATAGGAAATAGTGTCTTACAAATGACTAATTTACGCTATTAAACATTATTGTATTCGGATTGATAACATGAGAAATAGACCAATTAAACATTATTTATAATGCAGATTTTCTATTTCAGAAATATCTTTTAGCTTATGGAACATTTCAGAACCACTCAAAACTGTCAAGAAAAATTTAGGTTTCCAAAAATATAGGGGTGCATGAAGAAAAAAATGTAGGAATGCAGCCTTATAATACAGATTTATTATCATGTTTGGATAAATATAAATATATTGTAATTAAAATTTAATCAAATATTAAAACAGTCTTTCAAAAAATATAATCATATATATTTATTAGTAGTTAATTAACGCATAATAAGCAATTTAATTTGATACTTGATTTTAAATTTGGAATTCAACCAAATCATTCAGAAAAAAAGAGTAAAAAATATAAATATATTTTTTAGTTTATTATGATGATAATGTATCAAAGTTAAACTCTATAGTATATCACATGGAAAATAATATAGTTGACTCAAAGTTCAAGCTAAATAAAGTGAATTTTACTTCAAAGAGAAAAAAAAATAAAGCAACCTTCTTTATATTCCTCTTTTCTGGAAAATAAAAAAAAACATTGTTATAAACAAAATAAATGTTGTAAATTAATTTTAAAATGACATAAAATTTGTAGAAAATAACACCCTTTTGTTCGTCTTCCTCTTATTGTAATACCCAAATTAACTTAAAATTGTGTATAGTATAAGCATGTGATATTATATGAAATGAAGGAGTTTCTTATCTTTCAAATGTTACACTTTGATAGTGCAAGACTAATAAATAATTTCAAATGTACCCATTTTTAAGAAATTAACATACATTTATTTTATTAAAATTGATGTTCTTAAAGTTAAAGTTAAAGAGCAGTATATTTTTTATCAACTACGTATTTATAAATGTGGGAAGTTTGAAAACAGATAACTGCGCAAGTAAGGAACAACCAATCATGAATCCTTCATCGCTATGCTCTCTTCAAACGTTCCCGCCAATATCTCACTCCGCACTGCTTAACCGCCACCGCAAACCGGCGCATGATAGCACCGCCGGCGTAAGGCGGAGAGCTCCATACGTAGTTTGTTCTGAAGAAAGTAGCAGAGCTTCCACGCGAAGCGCTGATGATTACTATGCCACTCTCAAAGCTCTCAAATCCAAAGGCAGATTCCCCAGAAAATCTCTTGGCCAGGTTTCCTTCTTTTTCTATTTTGTTGTTTTATGAGAAAATTTGGGATGACCCATTATGTTGTAGTGCTCCAATATGTTTTTCTTTTGAGGTATTTTTATGAAAGTTATACGGGGATGCTTCGTTGAGGTGTTTCATCGAACAGAGGGTGGGTATGTACATGGGATGGTTGGTTTGACCTGAATTTTGCGTTGTAGCACTGCAACGTCTAGTTTTCTAAGTTTAGTAATTTTTTTGTTGTTGTTTGGGATGATTTATTTGAGTGCTTCACTGGGGTCTGTTATCAAACAGTTGGTGGGTGTGTAACTGGGTGCTTTGGGCTTGGTTTGAAATAAATCTGCTTCTGAAGTTTTTTGCTCATTTTGGTGTTGATGTAATTGTAGCATTATATGTTGAATTCTGAGATAAATGACCAACTTGCTGGTGCGGCTGGTATTGAACAAGGCGATGTCGTGTTGGAAATTGGGCCTGGAACTGGCTCCCTGACTAATGTTCTTTTGAATTCAGGCGCATTCGTTCTTGCAGTTGAAAAGGTCTAGTCATTTTCACCTCGTCGTGAACTAATCTTAGTTCAAGATATCTCATTGTCTAAGCACGAGTTTATTTGTGCCCTTTTTGGTTTGTGTTAATTTGTAGATCTCTACAATGTAAATATTTTTGCTCACAATGTAGGTTGTGTAAAATTTCCAACCGTGGTAAGTTGGAGTGGTGAATAGTTCTTCATTGCTGTCTTCTACTTCAACTCAAGTTTATGTTTCTTGTATCTTTCATTTGATACAGGATAAACACATGGCTGCCCTCGTGAGTGAAAGATTTTCAAGTTCAGGAAAGTTGAAGGTATAATTTATGGTGAATTTGAACTTTATGCAGCATGCTTTTATTCTGTGTTACAGAGAAGTAAATTAGGCTATTCAGTTACCATATCATTTATAGAAGCTCAATATGCACTATAGTTATACTAATTGATGTTGTTTAACATTGAAATCTATTTACTTATAGTGTTCATCTAGACTATATCTTTCATGAGAGGATTGAGAATTACTGATAGATACTCCTTGTCTGGCCTTGATTGTTGAAATCAGAGTCTAGAGCACGTTTGCATTGGTTATTTCCCCCCAATTTCTCCTTATTGCCTTTAAAAGTAATGTCACAGTTTGTAATTTCCTCATAATTCTTGATATTTCAATTCATTTGTTACTTTAGTTTGTTCATTATTCTGCAAGTCTATATTTCATTCTCCAATCTCTCTGTCATATGTTTGATTCTTTTGCTGAAATTATGATAAGTCAAGAGCAATTTTTCTGTATAAATTATGATTTATGTTCATGCTTTGATTAAAACAAATATAGGTTTTGACCGAGGATATTGTCAAATGTCATGTGCGCTCTCATATGTCATCGTTGGTTGGAAGCACAATTTCGGAATCCAGAAAAGCCAAAGTGAGGCTCTACGTCCTAAACTAGCAAGCTACTTCATTTAATTATCTGTCAGCTTTTAGAAAGTCATGTTTGTTTCATCTTAATCATTTTGTTTTTGGAATAAAAAGAATTGTTGATTTTGTAATCTCCACAACTAATGTTACGTTTGAAGCCTAAGCCTTTCAAGTTAGAACTGAATCGATATGATAATTGTTAGAAATATAAGGTATATTTCTTATATCTCTGACAATAATATTTTTTTTTTAAAAATCCACTATATTGAGTTGCTTGTGGGGTATCAATTTGGGAGTTTCCAGTAGTTAATATGAGCTATGCAAAATTTGGGCAGTTCATGTTTGATATGTGCTAACAATCTAGGAGCCCACAATCCTATGTAGGCCAGTTCAGTGGTCCAAGGCATGAACTTTGAACACAAGAAATCCTTACCGACGTGTTTCTAGACTCAATACTGGAGATCTTTCCGTAGTAAAACCCTTTTAGGTAGCTCAGGAGTCAGAATAAATCTTTTGAAAATAAATATTGCTGTTCACAAAATTAATAAAGGAATTGAACTTACCATTCTGCTCCACTCATCACTGTAAGAGTTAGAAATCTTAGCTTGCACTTTGTATGGGTGGTTGTATGGGTGGCATGGCAGAGAGAAATTCGGTGGGTGTAATGGGTCAAATCACTTTTTTAATGCTTTATATATATGTTATTGTTGTGAATCTTCCACTATTAATATTATAAGCCTAAATAAATTCATTTGGTAGCTTAACTTCAGGGTCCTAAATTAGGCAGCTATATATTAACTATGAAGTTATGGTGTTCTGTTCTGCTGCTAAAGTTTCCAAGAATATGCCAGAAAACGTAGTGCAAGTCCTGAATTGGCCTGGTATGATTTGTTGTTTTCAGGTGGTTGCTAACATTCCCTTTAATATCAGTACAGATGTGATCAAATTATTTCTTCCGATGGGTGACATTTTCTCAGAAGTGGTTCTATTGCTCCAGGTTCGAATTGATAGCTCTCTAGTGTCTATAATTTATTGTCTAGTTTTTAGTTTTTCTCATTATCTCCTAACCTCTAATATCTCTATTCCTATCACTCACCATTTACTTCATCTGACGTTCTTCTCATGTTCATTGTTTTTGCATCTTGATCAGTATTATCAGCTTGAGGCACATATATAACTATTTAGAACAGAGAAAGAAATTATAGAAATTAGAATTTTGGTGGTAGGGCCAAAATTATGATTAAATCTGTTGGCAAGAACTGGCTGAGATTGCAAAAGAGCTGTGACCTTTGTGAAACTTATTTTGGATACTAAAGAACCCAAGTTATAAAGATATCTAAAGGCCACATTATTTTTTCCCTGCATTTCCTTTTTCTTCTTTTTTTGAAGTAATATTTTTTGTGTTCAAAGCGTGGACATTGGCATATAATAAGATTGTAGCCTTTTGATCTAGTGTTTGAGGACTCACAGAAATAGCCTCTTTTTTTATTACAAACGGGGGCTATAATTAAATACATCTCACCTTCCACAGACCTCACACGTTGGAGCCAGGTATAATGAACCTCTGTGAAGAAACCAAAACCACCTATCGCCAAGGGTACATTAGGAGAAATAGGGACGGATCTAGGTCTCTGAGGGAAGGAATAGTCAATTCAGCTAATGAAGCAGTCAAGGGTAATTGAAAGGGAAAGTTTGACCTTTATGGATATAAAGGAGAGGGAAGATAGAGAGGGGTGAGCAAAAATGCAGAGAAGGTTGAGGGAGAGTGCAGTCTCTTTAATACCCTCTGTTTTAGTTTTTTTGTCTTCTGTAGTAAATCCTCTCCACATATATTGATATATCACTAATGTCAGTATCTGCATAAGATAGTACATCATCAAATGAGAGTTTTTTGAGCCAGTTTGTATCAACCTCCCTTTTAAGGTTTTAAATCTCTTATCTTTGAAGTTAACACCCGTTCCAAAAATGACAAGAGTTCAACTTACTTCCAATAATAAAGGAAACTTCATTCAGTAACAGTTCTTACTAACCAGATCAAATCATTACAGGAGGAGACTGCTGTCCGCTTGGTAGTATCATCACTCCGCACCCCTGAGTATCGTCCCATCAATGTATTTGTCAATTTCTATTCAGGTATATATTCAACAAATAATCCTTTTACAATCAAGGATCATAAGTTTTCATACAGTAAATCAAACTAAACCTGTAAAACTGATCCAGTAACAGTAAAGATTTAACTCTCAGACATGTCCTTAACTCTGGCATTTACAACACAAGGAACTGTAAATCAAGCAAGTGCTTGTAAAAGTATTGATTTTACTGCTTTGTATGTGGTCTCTTGAGGAATAGCTTGTACATCAAGATGCATATAGAGAGTTTGTTATCCATTGCCCACAATTTGGTTAATTTTATGCCTAACTTCGGACTTTCCTTTTCAGAGCCAGAGTACAAATTTAAAGTCCCAAGAACCAATTTTTTCCCTCAGCCTAATGTAAGTGATATGATATTTAAATATGCATGTAACATCTTAATTTAAAAATCATCAATATGACTCATTTTCATATGTGTAGGTTGATGCAGCTGTTGTCTCGTTCAAGCTGAAGCTACCATCAGAATATCCCCATGTTTCTTCCACTAAAAGCTTCTTTTCAACGGTATTTCTTTCTCCGGCATATATTGTCTTGTATTGAGTTTGCAAGGATCTTCATCGCACTTCGTCCTAATGTTACAAACCTCTTTCACCATTTCAATGACACTTCAGTCCTATATATTTGTAGGTTAATTCAGCATTCAATGAGAAGCGTAAGATGCTGCGCAAGTCACTTCAGCACATATGTACAGCCCTTGAGATCGAAGAAGCTTTAACAAGCATAGGTCTTCTAGCTACTGTAAGTGATCAGTGTGTGCAACTACTCTTTTTAATTTTATGTTTTTGTTTCTGTTCCCTCAGTAAACTTCATTTCTGGTATTTTGTTTTCTAAGGACTGTGCTGACCCATCTGAACTTCTGATGTTTACAGTCAAGACCTGAGGAACTAACATTGGACGATTTTGTTAAGTTGCATAACATGATCGCTAAGGAGTAGCAATCTGGATTACTGTGGATTTGAAGAGCAACCTCAAGCAGAAGTCCCTAGAGATTCACAAGCTCTTTGTTGCAGGTATACATGCATTCAAATAGAGAACCAACGTCTCAAAGAGAGCTATGTAGTGGCATCTCAGATTGGCGATATATTAAATTCCCAAGAGTCTTCTCCTTCCAACTACCAAGACTTCAAGCACGGGCATGCATGTGTTTATCTCTGAAAATAAAGTTGAGCATAACTTGTGTACATTCTGTGAATATAATTAGAGTAGACTCCGTGTGCAATACACAGCTTGTAAGTTTAACTGCCACAGAGGTAATGTAACTGGATTGAATCAACCACCCTACGTTGTGAAATGAAGAGCAATCTATTCTTGAAGCTGAAACAAATGGTCAGCAACTGCCATTTTTACCACAATGTCAAGGCTTTGAAGTGTGTCCAAACCGCAAAACAATTGCAATTGTGGAATTTTCCCACGATGTTAAATAAACGTGATAAAACCATATGTCAATTTAAATGTGTAACTGAATAATAATTTACTTAGAATTGATCAATAAAATTATGTATCACCCTTAATTATATTTGTATTTTTAACTCCATGCTATTATTTTTGTAGTACTGTTATACCAAAATCAAATTCAGGTCCTTGTCGATTGTCAACTTAGACAGATACTCCATGTGTAGTCAATGATGGAGTCACAATTGTTGGGTAAGTCAATGCTATCTTCTTATGCAATCAGGAAAAGTCAGCAAAGTATGAAATCAGAGAAAATCTACAAAGAACTAACATTAAACATGATTAATTAATGGACTGAGCTAACTATACAACCCAAATCTTCCATTCCATATCCATCAACAAAACCAATCATCACAAAAGAAAACTAAAAATTTCTATAGTCAGAACAAAAACAATTAAGAAAATTTAGCAACATTATTATCACATCTGACACACCACATCACGCATGAAACTGATACAAAAGGTCCAACGACCTCAACTTCACATCATACGGATCATAGTCCCTGACTAGCTCCAGATACCCATCACCAAAAACTCCCTTCTCCTCTGCGATCGTCGTTTTGGGGCGCTTGTTCTTGATGAAACACTGCCTCATTTTCTCCTCAACCAAGTCAATGGTACACTTTGAAGTGGTCTCTTCATCATCACTCCCACCATCGCCACCGTCCTCCACCTGCATCGGCTCGGCGGTGGCAGAGGACTCGACGGCGTACGGAGGCGGCAGCTGGAGGGCGGAGAGGAAGGAGGAGAGGTGGCGGTGAGCTTGGTGGAGGGAAGAGTGGATTTGGTGGAGATGGGTGGGGTTGGCGGTGGATGATGATGGTAACTGCTTGGCCATGAAAGTGGCTTGTTGAAGTGACAAAATGAGGTCTTGGATTGATGGGGGTGCCTCTTCCATTGAAAAGATTGAAATTTGACTTCTGGGTGTTCTATGGAACACAAGTACAAAACTTTGAGTGTTTGATAGTGAGTGAGAAAGTGCTGGGTTGTGATGATTTTGAAGGGAGAGAGTGTGACTAGCAGAAGTTGAGGATGTTTTTCTATTGTTTATTGGGGCGTTACTGACATTATGGGTTGTTGTAGAAGTCAGGTGTAGAATTGCTTCATGTGTTTTTTTCACCCAATTCAACTCTTCTTCTAATATCTTAGGTTTCTCCTATTCTCACCAACTATTTTACTCTTTTCACCTCGTACAAAACGTGATAAATCACCCTTTTACTCTTAATATTGATTCTAGTGGCATAGATAATTGTTTCTTAACAGAAAAAGTAGCTACTATATTCTTTTAAACTCTTTGTTTATTTATTTTTAAATAGAAATTAAAAATAAGTTGAAAACACATTTTACAAATTATTTAAGGCTTAATTCAGTTTTAAATTCTTCTTAAATTTTGATATTTACAATTAAATTCTTGTTAACTATTCAAAATAATTATATTTTCCAACAATTAAATTTCTTCAGTTTATTTTTATTGGATGAGGTAACTTTTTTCTTGTTCCGTTATCTTATTTATTTTTTTCATATATTTCAGAAATTTGCAGTTAATTTAAAATAATAAGTCACTATCATTATCATTCAACATGTTATTATTATTTACTAATCACAATACCATTTTATAATAATTATAAAACATCATATCTTTTACATATAAATATAAATAAACAGAATAATGATTGATAATTATGTCAGTCAATTAATAAAAAAATTAGACGATAAAAAATAAAATTAAAGAATATAAATTTTTGTTAATAAAAAATTAATTATATATACTCAAATTTATAATAACTTAAAACTTAATAAATTATTATTTTGAGAAATTTATAAAATATAAACTACTGTAGAAACTATTTTAGAAAAATACAAGAAGACATTTTTATTTAAAAATATTTTGAAGAATGATAATCAAACATAAAATATTTTTACAAAAATAATTTTTTGATAATCACTTTTTTAAAATTAGTAACTCACCACTACTTAATGCACCCTCCTCTTGTTCACAAAGCCTCACTCCATTGGAGTAGTCATTGCATAGCTAAAGTTTTTTCTTTTTTAGTTTTAGGTTTCTTGAATCTATAGTATATTGTCTAAAAATATTTAGGTTTACTTCCACATTTTTACCTATAAAAATTAGTAGTAATAGATTGATCCACTGTAATTAATAATTAAAACTTAATTGATAAATATTAAGTATTAAAGTAATAATATTACTAAATATTTATATCTATTAAATAATATAATAAAAAAATATGTTTTCATTTTAATTCAGCATGTCCTGTCTTTGGCCGAACGGGTTCCACCCCTAAACATATTCAATGAAATCATGTTTCTATCATATCTTTCTAATATTTTGTTTATTATTGAATTATTTATTTAAACTGTGTTTTATTTAATTATTTAAATTCTTTTGTTTAGGAATATGTTATTGATTGTTTTGGTAAGTTTTTTTTTTTAATATTTTAACAATGATTTAACTTATGTTTTAGCAATACGTTACTGATGTTTTATCTAATTGTCTAAATAATTATTTAAATTTTGTCTAATTATCTTTATAAAAAGTTAAATTAGTTAATTGCTTCCTATTTATATAATTTATTCAATTTGAACTGTATTATTAAAAGTTTAATTAAAGTTTTTAATTTTTAAATTAATTTGGTACCTTCACTCCGTATTGAATAATTTGATAGAAGAATTAAATTGATATAAATTTAAATTTTAAGAGATTTTTAAAAATATAAAAAAAAATAAAATGAATAAATTATATGTATGGAATTAAGAAATCTAGCTTTCTTTTAAAAGGAACTATAATTATATTTTTTTTAGTTTATTAAACTTAACAAATCACATATTATTGAAAAAATACTTTATAATATAAAACATCATTTTCATTTATCAAAGTTAAAAATGAAGAATAACGCTATCGATATCAAAAAATATAATGAAACTTCAAAGTAAGTTATAGAATAAACCTACAAGCCACACAACAATGTTCCTCAAAGCATTTTCTACTTTTATTGTTTTCAAATGGGTTGGAGTCCAGAGAACTATTGAGATTGGTCATCTCCTTCCTCGGTCAGTCGGTCGGTCTGCAGTCCAACTTCTCTCCCTGCGAGCTCCTTCCCCTTCTCTACTCGTTCCACCTCCCCGTCTTCTTGTAACACAGACTCGGATGGTACCTGCAGAAGGCACTCTGTGCTCAAGTTAGCTTTAGTATTCGGTGCTCGGTAGTCAAAACATTGTATGATGACATACCTGATTCTTGGAATTTCTTGAGTGAACTAACTACCGACAAGGTCGGTCGGTACAGTAGACGGTTCCCCCTCGACGAACTTCCTCCTTCATCTCTTCATTCTCCTTCCGAAGTCCTCCTCATTCTTCCGGGTGATCTCTTCATTCTTTCTCTTCATCTTGGTCATCTCTCTTTGCAGAGACATCAGCAATGTCTTATTTTCAACTTTAGACATTCTTTCCCTTGCCATGCTTCAGGTTGATACCATCTACCTTATTCTTAACACGAATTCTCTCGGCCCCACGGTGGGCGCCAATTGTTCTCGAACGGGGTTGGGGCCCAAAAAACTATTGAGACTGCTCCTTTCCTTCCTCGATTGGTCGGTTTGCATTCCAATTTCTCTCCCTGCGAGTTCCTTCCGCCTCTCTACTCATTTTCCACCTCTCGGTAACACAGACTTGGATGGTACCTACAATGCTCAAGTTAGTTTTAGTATTCGGCGCTCGGTAGCCAGAGCACTGTATGATGATGTACCTGTTTCTTGGAATCTGTGCTATTTATATTATTTTAGTGGACCTATCTTATTGGGTCAGATTAGGGAGTTGGACCATGTTTAGGAATACATTACCTAACTCTTAACCATTGATTAGTTTCACTAACTCTACTTAAACATAATTGAATTCGTGGTGTCGGTCAATCCATTGATGAGAACCGAGACATAATATCGATCGGTGCATTAATGGGGAGACATGTGGTCAATCGTACGGATGTCACCGGTACACTCATTCAACTATAAAGGAAAAGATTTCTTTTACACCGAAAAAGTAAAATACATACATTTCACAAACTATTATAATAATATTTTACATTAAAAATAAATAAAATATTAATTTATTGATATGTGAAGTGTATGTATTTTAGGGTTTAGGGTTATCAACACCCAAGAAATGTGAATATTGCAGTCTCACAAAAAATCCCAAAAATTAAAAATGATGGGGGGTAAAATGGTTAAGAAACCCTTCATAAAAATAAAATAAGAGTAACTAAAGATCTTATTTTTTATTTGGTGGACATTTTCTTTAAAAAAATGATTAAGATTTTTTTGTCCACTATTTATCAAAAACTGTATGTATGTGGCATATAAAGGCACTACCTTTTCTTGATAAAAATAACACATTGGATGCTATTAGAATTCAGCATTAAAGACAGGTAAAATACATGATGATTAACTTAATCGGGGATGACAAACAAAAAAAATGTGTACTTAGGTAAAATATATAATGAATGCAAAAATAGATATCTTTTATGGATAGTTAGCCAATAAATACAAGTATTTTAATTATTTTGTTGATGTGTGAGTATGAGTATTATGGTATGCAACATATCCATTAATTATTGTTAGTGAATTTTAGTATTTTTTTAAAATCACAAAGTTATTAATGAGAAAATTATTAATCATAGAAAGATTGTTTAGAATTTAAATTTATATTCTTTTAATTTTTCATTTAAACTTATGAAATTGAAATTATTTTTAAAAAGATTATTTTTTTGAAAGGTATACTTTGATAGAACTTATTTAAATTTAAATTTTTAAAAACTAAATTTATTTACGTTAATATTTAACGTTTAACTGTACTTAAAAGTTATTCTTTTATCTGAGTTTATATTTTTCAAACTTTTTTAAATATTTTTATTTAAAATTAAAAAATATTCCGGGGTGTCATGAATAGTTAGAAGTATAAAAATAATAATAAAACTCTAGCAGTGGGCCAAGAGTACTTCTCTAGTTATGATTCTTTTAGTTGTGATTCTTCTCTAACACTGAAACTATCAAACCACTTCCTTAACTTGTCATTATTCCTTTCATTTTTGCACTAAAATCCAAAGTTAGAATTGACCTTTATGAAATACTTTAAACCGTGCAGCATATTAACATCATCATCTGCCTCACAGACACGACTAACCACCAACACTTTCACATGAAAATACCAGATCGATCTAAACTCCATTAGCTTCCTCATTTTCCTGCAAAAACTAGATTGAAGCTAACACACTGCACATGGATACATGATCATAGTTACAACTTGCAAGATGATCTGCCATTTGTAAACATTTTAAGGCATTCTAGATTGATTCTCTATTCCTCCATAAATAGCACAGCCACATTTTCAATTATTAATCACATTTTATGTACAACTTACATCGCAACAAATTATAATATATATATATATATAAATTGTATTATATTCGATTGAAAATCTCATTTCAACTATACCGGTAGAATTAGACTTAAAGTCCATTTCCTTTTACATCAACCAAAAATAAAAACATTTCATAATATATAAGTTTGTATGAAGGAGTTTTATAAAGTTGAATTATTCCTAATTTGTAGCCAATATCATGAAAAAGGGATCATAACACATTTGTTAATGCTATTTACAGATTTAACATTTATGCCAGAATTCCTGGTCTTCAAGTATTGCATATTCGTTTTGCTCTAGCTTCAACATTACTTAAGAGAACCTATCCTGCTAAGTAAACATATTTTATGACAGAACAAAACTTTTCTCTTTGAATTCTTTATAATACTTCAGTGTATTAGATTTACAGATAGATATATTCGGTACAATTTTACAGGTGCAGTTATTGTTATTAGCTGCTACATAGGACCACCGGCCGTTTTGAGGGTATATATTTGGTTTCTGCCATAAATATTATTAAAAATGGATCCTCAATAGCTGGCACAAATGGTTGCTTAATGTAATTATGACTTTTTTCTTTCTCACTATCCAAATTTTCAAGATACATGCTATGATAAAAACAAGAAGCGTTATAAAGAAAAAATTTGCTGATGAAAAAAAAATTGTACAAGAAAAATATGTAATCCAAGTTCCAACATTTGTTTAACTGTTGAGCATTAACGAGTAGAATGCTTGATTTAGTGATACCATGGAGAAAAGAACTTAAACATGGTATGCAAGAGATTCCACCAAAAACTAGGCCTTCATATGCTACAAAAGAAAACATATTTACACCACCGAGAGATTAATATGAAGGCCATATCACAGACAAAGAATTTGAATCCAATCTATAATTAGAAGCATTCCTCTATAAAAGCAGAAATTTTTCACTCTTCTTCTCTTCTTTAGCTGAACAACCCCTTTAGCTCTCTAAGATTGTCTTGCTCCTTGTTCACCTGGATTTGGTTGTAAAGAGTCACTGGCTGCAGTAGGAGTAGGTTCAACATGTCTCTCTGTATTTTCATTTCTTTCTGATGTGTGAGACTCATCAAGGGATTGGCTCATGGTAAACGTCACAGGTCTGGCATGTTTTGTTTCAGAAGAGTTTTTCAATGGCAGACGGCATACTGGACAGGTAGATTGTTTTCTCAACCATATATCAATGCAAGAAAGATGAAAAGTGTGGCCACATTTGGGCATGATACGCAATACTTCTCTTTCTTTGTAATCTGCCAAACATATTACACACCTGCAGAAGCAATCAAAGTTATATATCTATCTCCGCCTTACATGAGCTTATTAATCTGTCACAGTTGGTAGTATATCATGTGCTATGAACTAGTATAACAAAAATTACAAGAACAATGTTATATAGTAAGAAATTACTGTAACAGTTTGAAATCTTCTGTCATGGAAAACATAGGAACTTGTTCTCTGTGACCTACAATTGAGAGACTAAAACTTAACTGTGTGTGTTCAAGGGAACTGAAAGCCTCTTGGTTGAACTTCAAAGTAGGGATTGCATCAAGCAGAACAGGTTCTGATTCAGGGTCATTAACATGATGTTCTGGCTATCAGTAAACAATGAAAAATTAAAATCTAAAGCAACCAACCTTCACAATATAGAATGACAAACTAAATTACAAATTACACAGTGATCCACCACTATATGGAGGGTCCAGAAACATTCAATTCATGAACTTGAAATTATATGAAATATTAACAATGAAACTTGTTCATTTTAAGGAGGGTGGTGGTGCAAGGACGCCAACATAAACCTTGTCAGCATATCAAACATGGATCACTCGCGAGTTCGTGACAGATTTTTGCTAATGCTAATTGTTACCCAGAAGAGACATGTTCTATGACTCAAATAGTGTTAAATGAGTTAGAACCGCTGCATCAGAACCCGAATGTAGTGTTAATACATCAGAAGATTTGGTTTTTGACTCTAAAGATTTGGTCTTTGACCCAGCCCAATAGTGTCATGTGATGTATATGTACCCGACCCCACCTAGTAAGATAAGGTTTTGTAGTTGTTAATGTTATTAACATAGAAAAAGTCTCGATTACGAATTGGATTAGAACATCTGCATAAATCTTGGTATCTCCATGACAAATGGCAATTAACTTAAGGGGCAATATACACATTCATTGATACAAATGCCCAATTCCTTACAGCTGGTTAAAAGCTTATAGCCGAGCCAAGATTTACTTTTAGATATGGAATGCAGCATTTGCATCAGAATCAAAAGTCAGAAAGAACAACAGAAAATTGCAGCAATCCTCATTCCTTGTACACTGAGTACCGGATCAGAAAAATAAGCTGAGTCATGACCAAATAAAATAGAGATTACAATATTGAAAGAAGTTTCATAGAAATTGAACAAATCACCTAAATTCAAGCCACGTTCACAAGCAAAAACAGGAAAAGGGGGAAGGAAGAAAAAGGTACAGCCGAACTTACCTGTTCTACATCAATTCTTGATTCAATCTCATATACCATCCGAGATTCAACACCCCCTCTTAACCTTCCACAAATGATTCTGGTGCAGACAAACACAATGAAAGTGGCACTCATGCCAAACCCAATGACCGTGGTCACCAAATTGGTACCTGAGCCCAACATCTCCAACCCAAAAACCAATCCACACACACACGCGCAAGAGATGAACCCACAATAAACACACCCCAAAAGCAAGAAGCACGAATAGCAACAGAATCAGCACCACAGCGTATGGAACACCCCCCACTTCACAGATTCTTCAACCCAAACGCATGATGGCACCCCAGACAAAGACCACACTTGACAAGTCGAAACAGACAAGAGAAGATAAAAACTACGAAAAACACAGAAAATAAGAGATACCCATGTCAGAAAAATGGAAACTTTAGAGGTATTCAGAGGAAAAGAAAAGAGATGGAATGGAATCACAGTGGCTTTGGTGTGACTCAAAGGATGGTGGTGGGGGAACAGACAAGAGCATAGAGAGAGAAAACTCTCTTATTTTCTTTCTTGGGAATTAGAACGGTGCAGGTGGGGTCCACTGCATGAGGTGGACCCTCATAGATGTTGGGGATTTGTTGATCAGACGGTTGATAGTGGCTGTCAATTTTTCGGCGGCAAAAGATCTTAACGGTAAAAAAAACTATGAAAGAAAGAAAAGCACTGGATTTTGAAGATCTGACAATTCTCAAACTTGTTTAAGCTTAAGTGTACAAGATTTGATGTTCTGTCCATTTCTCTTCTTACATCTTTCTTGGAAAATCTTTCTGATATGCAATAAAGTCTTTTTAAGAATATGACTTAACATACAGTAAATTGCACTTGTTACTATTTAAAATAAATTATTATTTTAACATACCATGTGTTTAAGAATCACTGTAATTTTAGTTTTTCTAAAATTAAATTATTTTATATTTCCAATTTTAGAGCAATACTAATTTTCATTTTAAAAAAAAAATATGTTTATATTTGCAATAGACAAAACAATGGCGTATAGATATTTAGTGTAATCTATATTTTGGACAACAAGAATAAAATATATGCATGTAAGGTATTTAAATAAGAAGAAATATTGAGAACAGCTTCACTAATTCTTGAAGTCTCGATCTCAATGTATTTTATTCTATTATAAAAGTTATATTTTTTAAATAATTGAATAATATATTACTTTAATTTATTCTTTGAAAATATCATCATAGATGTATTTGTTCAATATTTGGTGTTATTCTTAACAGAAATAATTAATTCAAAAAATTAAAAACTAATCAAATGCTTAATAACAATTAATTAAAAAAATTCAAAATAGGGTTATATTAGTCTTCTGTGTATTCCCCCTATCATTCTTTCACTTTCACCATTCTAACCCTAATCTTATCTTTGTGTGCAAGAAAGAAATAACTACAAATAACAAAACCACCAAATACATAGGTAACATCAATTTTTGAGGATGAGCTGTTTTACTTACTTATAATTTACTTTACCTCATGCCCTGTCTCTTTGTATATAGTTCTCCATTGTTTTTTGGAAGTGAAAAAAATCTTACTTATTAAGGAAAGTAATGATATTATTCACATAATGTTTTAATACAGCATTCACGTGTTACTATTCTTTGGTGCATATATAGCAAAATTGGTGTATAATTTAATTTTAAGAAAGAAAGTTGTTTGCTATATTAAGAATAAATATAGCCTTTGTTAGGTTTTATGCTGAAACTCAATCATGTTTCTCTTTTCTTACATTATAAATTAATAAATTTCAATTTTCAAACAAGATAGCCAAACCATTTTAATGTTATTTGTTTCTAAGTTTCCTAATTACCTTGAAGTTTTTTTAGTATAATGATAGTATATTATAGGAGTGAAGACATATTATATCAAATAAGGTTTTAGTTAAATATAAATAATTAATTAAAAACAAAAATTAAAATATATTCTAATTCTAAGTTTGTTGAGATAGTGAAACATTCAATATAGTTTGGTTAAGAGTAGAGATGAAGGTCAGTTAAAATACATTTTACTCTCTTCACTGAAATGTCTTTTAAAAACAAAATCGTGACGAAACTCAAAAATTTTAAACGAACAATATTATTTTTACATACTTTAAATTTCAGAACAAGATAAAAATATCTATTACTTATTATTGGATTTGTTTTTAAAATATTTCTAAATATGTTTGATTAAAATAACTATATATTACTTATCAAGTTATTTTTTTACAGTAACCCAACCCTATATGAAGTTAAAATTAAATGAATCTCACTCTACCCTATGCTATTTGTTTTTAAGAATTTGTGAGTGAGCATTGCAATACCGTTGAGGAGTTAATGGTGTTCATATTCCCATCTCAGATTTATAGAGAACTAAATAAATGTGATACTTATCTTCACCATGACTATGTGCACTCTTAATTGCACAATTATTCTTGGCACAAATTGCCACCAAAGTCAATCAATTTAATATTCTACTAAATTACTTTTAATCTAACGTGCCATTACCATAATTTTTAATTAACATATATTAATTATTTTTTCTATATAAACATGTAACGTAAAGCAGAGGCTGAGAAATACTTTCCTAATTCAAAATTTTCAATTTCAATGTCATTTAGCATTTTGTTAGTAGAAAATAACAATGTGTATTTTTTTCGTATTGCAAAAATTAATGTTATGTTATTTATGCCAATGGTTAAGATATAGATTTGGATTATCTTCAATTTCATACGCTTTTTTTAAATATATATATATATATATATTTATATATATATATATATATTTGTTTTATTATGATTATTTCTCATTATGTTTTAACTTCTCCATGAAGCTGTTTCTCTCAGTTGAATGATATTTTTAAAATTGCAACAACATCAAGAAAGGTTGTTGAAATGCAAATAAATACACATAATTATAATACAATAATGCACATAACTAATTCATTCTATGGAAAAGACATTTTAATGAATAAAATGTTGATGAAATATTACACGGTTGATTAGTTTGTATACAAGTTAGATTTATTTTCTTCTTCTATTAAAAGTCAAATTGACCAATTTTAAGAACATGAATTGTTTTATTTTTTTATTCGAATCTTATAAGAATAACTTCTTTTGAGTGAGAATGAATTAAAAATATTGTAAGTTTTATGGAGTATTATAATATTAAATGAAGATCTTGATTTATTTTTTAAAGAAATAATGCAAAAATATAAACAAAAAAGTTACCTTTCCACTAAAATATTAATAATACCTTACCATTTATATTAGCTTTCAAATACATACACTATTGTTAAAATTTATTAATATTGTTAAAATTATAGTTACTCAAATTTTATTTAACTATTTCAAAATGTACATTTAAAGAAATTTTATTTAATATTAAATTTGAATCAATGATTATATACTCTATAAAACAAAAGCTAACATATTATATTAAATTAAGATTTGAGTTATAAAAGGTAGATTTTCTATTGAAAGATAATATAAAATGAAGCTTAACACTCCTTGTGTTCCCATTCCACCAACCCCTAGTTGACCAAATCATGGACTTGTGTGAGGTTCTCAATGTGTCATGTGACAAGGAAAAGAGAAGAACCCATTGTGTATGAGAAAAATACAACACCAGCACTTAGCTCAAGGAAAAATAATAATAGTATATGAGAAAAGACATGAACCATTAATTAGGGAAGAGACTAGATACTTTCTCATAAAATTAATTAAACTTCAGTGTCAATAATAGTCAACACTATTTTTTGAAAACGATATCCACTTCTTCCAACACGACACTCTTTAAAATATTTTTCAGATTTTTCAAACTCATTTTAATATCTCACCACTACATATGGTATCAAAGATTCCTTGTGTCAATTGCTTCAAAATAGAAATTATAATTTCTCACATCTGAAAAAAAATTACAATTTTTGTCGGGTTGCACGATTTTTTTAACAAAGAATGGATATGCTAGGTTCTATTTAATTTGAATAGAAATGTTTGATGAAGCACTTGTTACATAGAAGATGAATCATAAGTTCGATGATAAAACTTATTCAGATAATTTAAGAACCTTAGTTTAGTTTGACAAGTGTTATTGCGAAGTTCATTAAAACAAAGTTTACAAAACATCATAAATCACTTTCCTAAAATCAAACAAATTCTTCTAAGTGTTCCCTTCGTACATTACATTATGCTAAATGGATTGTGACATCACAATAATTATGACAGTTAAATATGGGTTATTAAACATTTTTAAGTATGACATATGTACTCTTTCTCACTAAATCCAGAAAAAAATGTTAGGCAAGTGGGAGAATATTCAATATAACTACTTTTGGTTTTGGATGATTAATCATTTATATGAAATGATGTTGCAAAGCACAATAATGCTTAAAATTTGAACATACCATGTATCATTTTCACACACCAAAAAACATGTAAGCATTGGAAGATTTATATTACTTAGTTAAAATAATATAAATGATATAAATTTTCATTTAATATATTATGTAGAATTATGTTAGGATGATGTAGCGAAGAGATGTTCCTAGGTCATGACTTGTAACAAGTTTCATTTTAATTAATGAATTTTATTGGACATCATATATCGATTTATATTTCTTTATATTTCATAATATAAATGTAAGGATCTAGAAAATAATCTTAGAGTAGAAGTAGTACATTTTAAATGACATCTGAATATTTTATTATTAAAATGAAAAGAGCATATAAATAGAAAATTTAGTTATTCTATTTAAGATTCTAACATCTTCGTTCATTAGTTTGATGATCGGAGTACGCCATTAGACTCCTGGTAGCAAAGACTATAACGATCAAAATATCTGATAGAGTGAGTTCATTTTTGTTCATTTTTCCTTTCCTCTTCCTTCTTTCTAAGATTCTGAATTTCTCGCTTATCAGTTTGACGATCAGAGTCTGCTATTGGACTCCTGACAGTGAACACTACAAGATTACTATATCAAAATCTCAGATAGAGTAAGTTCATTTTTGGTCTTCTCTTTGAGTCAAAATTTGAACTTGTTAAGTTGTCTCTGTCTATGCTTTACATGTAAATCTTTTAACTTCAGGGTGAATCTCTGTTAGCTTAGGGTTCTAGTGATATAGTTAGATTTTTTATCAAGACTTTGCGGTGCATGTTAATTATCTTTAAGCTTTTTTGTAGATTGAGTTCTTAGTGGGCATCTACTTGAATTCAGGTAAGGGAAGCTAGGTTTATTATTTTCAATAGAACCCTAGGTTAGAATATCTGGATGTGGAGGTGACGTGGTCACCAGTTCCAATTTTTGCTTGTAGGATTGTCTCTTTTGAAGAGTAAAGTAATATATTAACTGAAATGGTTGATTTTGAATATTTTATATTGATTTTAAGATAAATAAGTTGTTGAAAGTGGTTGTGATTGAGAACTGAAAGTGTTTGAATGATAATATAAATGAGTTGAACTATTTTTGAATATTTTATTGAATTACTTAAATGAGATGTTTGATGAGAAGTGATTGCGTTGATTTTAGATGAAGATTGATTTAGAAACCATATATTTGGAACTTAGTTATGTATTTAAGTAAATTTTGAGATATATTTAAATTGTTTAAAAAGTTTAAAATATGTGATTGAATGGTGCATTGATGTGTTGAATGATGTATTTAATGAGGTGAAAGTGTAATCAAGACATAGTATTTACAGGAAAGGAAATATCGTGTTGAGATTATTATTAGAGTGTATTGATTTGTGAGTGTATTGTGAATGAGACGATTCTAACTCTACTAATATAATGGAATCACATAGATGAAGTTATTTCGTTGGTGAGAGTCGAAGGAGGTTCATTTGGTTGAGTATGATGTTTGAAAGAACTGATCAGAGCAGATCAAATGGATTTACCCTGTTATATGAGATGATGAGATATTCAGATTGATTATGTACATGACCATGTGGATTTACATTGAGTAGTATGATAGGTGCAGATCTTTGGATGCTAATTTCAATACACGAGTCTTCAAGAAATAGAGTCAAATGTCTGAGTATGTGAGTCAGTAGAAATCTGACAAGAATAATGTGGATGATAAATATGATAAACACTTGATGACTCTGTGCAAACACGGGAGCAGATAAAGTTGTAGGTGATAAAACTCCTCAATGAGCAACCAGAGGAACACATGTTTTATTTTGAATGTTTTATTTGTAGACTTTTGTGTATATATTAAATCCCTATGAAGAGAGATATCTTTTTAGATACAAATATGAGAAAGTAGTATATGTTTATATGTTAATTAGATATTGCATGCATAATATATTAGCAAATATGGGTAAAAATAGGAATGTTGCAATATAAGTGAGTTCAAACCTTATCTTACAAGTTATTTTAATAAGGTTAAGTTAGACATAAAGTTCACTTCTTAATATAATATCAGAGTTATCTAGAGTTTTTCTTAAGAAGAGTTTGTTGAACTTACCAATAATATTGATATCATGACACGTGGGTGGGTGTTGGAGATTTTATATCGATTAGGATTAAGAACATTTCATAATATATAAATGGGTGCAAACCTCATTTTATAAGTCAATTTTATAAGATTGAGTTATACATTTTAATAGATTTTACTTTTATTTTTAAGAAATTTGTGTAGAATTAAGTTGGACATCAAAATTTAAGTTTTAAAATAATATTTAAAGATAAAATACCAATAGTCATAGGAAAAATACGTCACAAATAGTTAGAGGTGTATAGAAATAGCTTAAATATTTTATTTTTCTTTACCTTTTCGTAAACATGAGAAGGTATATATGTATAACCCCTTGAATAGTTTTTATTTTAAAAAATTATTTTCTCAAAATTCACCATTGAAATTTATTTCAAAACATATATATATATATATATATATCAATTATTATTTTGAAATATTTTATAACTCATTAATATAAAATAAACTCGGATGTAATATACTAAAATGTAAGTTATTTTTATCTCACATTAACTATTGGTATAAACCAATTTTATAAAATGAATGTATATATAAATTATATAAATACAAATTGACATGAGAAGTAGCTAGCAAGATGCATAGAATGATAAAATTTGTTGGAGATTGTACTTGAATTGTATCCAATGCAACCAACTAACATAAATAGTTGTTGGGCAATTCTGCATTATATTGTTGGCTCCATGATCAAAGTAAAGTATCTTGCTCTCATGATCCAAGTGAGTATCTTGCTGTTTTCCCTTTTTTTTTTTTTCCTTCTTCAAGGAAAGAAAGGGAAAGTACTTCACTCTATTATACTTTAGTACTCAAAATCAGATTCATGAAAGGACATAAATATATTAAATAAAACAAATATCTGAACTTGGAAGGAAACATCATTAACATTCCCATAAAGATAGAACAGTATTTCACAGTGGAAGATGACAGATGGGGTCACTGGAACCCAAAACAATGACATTTTTAATTTTTATTTTTATTTTTATTTTTATTTTTATTTTTGCCCTTCTAAAGAGCTTTGGAGATTATATATAATTCATGTTTTGGATCATTACACCTTGTCACAGCCAGGCACTGGCAATAAACAAAGGGAAAAAAAGGATAATTCAAATATATTTTTTCCCAATTAAAAAATGTTTAATATGATTTATTACCTAGAGTCTCAAAACAAAATTATATATAGTCCTTATAGAGATTCAAAATGCTTAAAATTGTTTTCGATTTAGATGCAAGGATTATATTGCCGTTAAAGTACTAGCAAAAATTTATATAAAGATAATAACATGGATTGAATTTAGTAGATCAACTTATCATTAGATGTGTTTTTTTATTGCACGAAATATTTTAAAAGATTATTAAGAAATTGTCCCATAGGTTAAATATATTTAGGTGAATTTTTATAAACAATGTAGAAAATAAAAGAATACTGGGTTAAAAGTAATTTCTGATTAAATTAATTTATAAAAAACCTCTCATATTATTTTTTTAACTCTAATATAAGTTAATTTAAAAGCAATATATTAGTTGAAAGAATGAAATTATCTAGTAAATTATTTCAGCAAATTATAAGCCTATTGTTATTATTAATGAATTTTTTAAATGTAGAAGAGAGTCTAGTTCTTCCCACAGACAATGAATGAAAATTGGTATTTAATATTATGCAAGTATTTTTATATAATATTACTTATTCATGATAATTTGTGTTCGAGTATAAGAAATAAGAAAAATAATGTAGTTCTTTGAAAAATACAAATAAAAAAATCACTCAAAATTGTTTTTAGTGTAAATTGAATGGAAATATACATCATAATAACTTTCTTCTCCATACATGAATGCATTGTCCAAAATTTGACATGTTAGTTAGTTACTAAAATTCTTGGGAATTAGTGAACTTAGGTCCCTCTGGAGAGTTATTAAACTGGTAGAGGACCCAAAAAAGGTAACCAATAATTCAATGCAAATTTGGTTCACACTTCAATGGATCCATTATGATCAGGACCATGAAAATGAGGTTCCCACTAACTTGTCCTTTTGTTCACAAAGAGAGAAACTTAATTCATATTTATTTATGCCTCAATTGCAGCAATAAATTCATGTCAATATTATTATTATTATTATTATTAACTCATACAATTGAATCAATAAAGAAAAAAAAATATTCAATGTTTCCTTTCAAACCATATTTTCAACCCTTTATGAGCCTCTTCTCATAAAAAACTCGAAGAGCTGAAAACGAAGAAAAGTTACTAATTAAGGAGCCCTATAAACATCTCAAAATAAGAGGTTTTGCCCTTTTACTTTCTTAGCCAATAAATATTCTTCGAATTTGAAAATAGGCTTCATTAGTCGTTATCATAATGCACACTAATAACAGAGAAACTTCTTCCATCTTATAAACATTTTTTATTTGTACGGAGAAAACATAACACTTTAAAGTCTTGGAGTTCAAATAAATATTAATATATATATTTAGTGCTAGGATTGAAAGTAATAACCGAAAACATAGATCGAAAAATATAGTCCAAAGGTTTAGTTGAATATATATATATATATATATATATATATATAAATGTTAAAAACAAATATATATAGTTACTGTATAAAATCTAAATTAGTAGGTGTGTTTAAAATAATATTGGATGTAAAAAGAAAGGTCAAAATATGTTATAAGTCTAATAAGAAGATGTTATAAATAGGAGATCAATCTAAGATGTAAGTAGAGTGAAATTTATTTGATGATTATATAAATTTTTTTAATTTTGGCATCAGAGCGTCTTACAGGTACACACACCCACCTGTGAGAGAAGATCGAGAAGAGAAGCCGAAAGGTGTGCTTGACTGAGTCCAACTTAGGAAGCTTGTCAAACTTAGTTCCAACCCGAAAAGTCCATCCCAAAAACCCAACCTGAAAAGCTCAATCTAAAAATTTAACCAGAAAAATTAATGTAATTTGAAAATACTTTCTTACTATATATAATATTGAGAATATAGGACTTAAACATAAATTTATATTTTGTTAGTAAAAAAATATTCTAATCTGTTATCGAAATATCGTTAAAAATGGTTGAAACTATCATCTTATCCTATACGTACATATGATAATAATAGACTCTTATAGCATATAGACATATGTTAACAAGAATTTTTCTTATAAGTTTATACACAACAATAATTACACTTAGAATAGTCGTTGTATCTCAATTTTTTTTTTAAATGTTTATACTATTTTTCTCAATCAAACAATATGTACATAACATCTATTCTACAACAAGTCACAATCAACAATATCATATTAAAACACACCATCCAAATTATTATCTTAGCTTAGTAGTTAGGAAATGCCTTTTTTTATTGTACACCTACCAACTTCCAACATTTATTGATTCCATTTGTGTAATTTATTTTGTTGTAGCACCTTTTATAGTAAATGAGTTTTTTTAATACAAGTACAATATAAAAGCTGAGAAATTAATTAAAAGATGTGCTAAGTCCCCATCAAATATGTTCTTAAATGTGGACACAAATCTTGAAAATAAAGGGGAGATTAGATACTTTACCTTATTTCACAACTAAACTCTCACAATGGGATCTCACAATCATATAAACTACCTAGATTACATGAAACTTATTTCATTAGACTCACTTTTTGGGAAAAAAACTAAAGGAAAAAAAATTAATACATTAGTGGACCCTTCACCTACTTCAAAGAACATTTTTAGTAAGTATGAAAAGCTATCTAGATTGTCCCTTCTGTATTTTCTACCTAAAACATTTGTGTAATAATTGGGTTGCTAGTTTCTATCATATATTACGAGGTGAAAAAAATTGGACAAATTTCATTTGAGATTATAATAAATTAGATGAAAAAATTATTAATCTATTTTGATTCATTAAAAAATAATTAAAAATTTAATCCAATTCCATTCATTTATAAAAATGCAATTCATTCGTTAACAATTATTTTATGCTTATCTAATCCATCTATTAAAACATAAAATATTTTTTCTTCAAAATTATATTTTTCTTAAGTTTTCAAAAACACATTTTGTAGAAAAAATTTAAAAATGTGCTTTTGAAATAATTAATAAATATTTAATTGTGAAAAAGTGATTAAATTAATTTTGGTCTATTTCGTACCAATAGGAGAATTTATTAGATTTTGATAAATAATGGATGAATTATTATTATACTTATTATCATTATTATTATTAATAATATTATAAATATTATTAATATTATAAACATTATTAATATTATTAAATATTATTAATATTATAAAAATTATAAATATTATTAATATTATAAATATTATAAGTATTAATAATAATATTATAAATATTATTAACATTTATTAATATTATAAATATTATTAACATTTATTAATATTATAAATATTATTAGTATTATAAAAACTATTAATATTATAAGTATTAATAATAATATTATTATTAATATTATAAATATTAATAATATTTTTAGTTATTTTTTAATTAAATATGAAATATTAATATTATAAATATTAATAATATTTTTAGTTATTTTTTAATTAAATATGAAATATTAATATTATAAATATTAATAATATTTTTAATTAAATTTAAAATAAGTTATATACGGATAAAATCCATAAGTAATAGTTATTTTTTAATTTACATTACCTACAAATATAATTCATTCGTATGTAACATTTTTTTAAAATTTTTTTAATTAAATTTGAAATAAGTTACATATAGAAGTAACACTTATTGTTTGTATGTAATTTTTTATTTTATTTTTTAATTAAATTTTAAATATCTTACATATGAATTAGAATTCATACGTAAATATCTGTATGTAATAATCTGTATGTAATTTTAGATTTTCTTGTAGTGTGTGAACGGTACCCACGATTAAGATTATTGTGATGCCTCTCTTAGTGTGTGTCCTCTTCGAGAAAAAGTGTCCACAAATACACAAACTCACAAAACTACTCGTATATAAGGTAATTTCTATTATTAATATCAATTTATAAAGTAGTTTTTAAATTGATATCTACCATTAATTTTTCAAGATTTTAGCGGCTAACTCTTTTAGATTCTAAATTAAATTTTATAGTTACTAATTTAAAATATAAAGTAATTAATAGTTAAAACGTTGATAACTAATATTATATATCAATTAAAAAATACTTTATAATTTTTATTAATAGTATAAATTACTTTAAATGTAAATAAATTTTTTAATTTCTAAAATAAAATCTAACTTATTTAATATAATAATCAATTTTTTTTTATCTTTAAAAGTTAGTTATTATTTAAAACCAATATAAAAGATGTTTTAATTTTTGTATGGGTGGATGGATCAACATTAACGCTTTAACCCATATAAATTCACAAATAATGAGTGGAAAATATTGTAAAATATGTATTTGGTAATAATGTGAGAAAACATAAATAAACAAGTTAGAGAGAGGAAGAGGTTATCCCTTTTTGTCTTTTGGAAGTAGATATTGCTGTTTTGGGAGAGGAAAAGTAAGCATCTTCAGTAGTGTGTGGTGCAGGTTAGAGTCCCTTATGGCCGTAATACCAACCTTTTATCATTGCATTATGTTCATGCAAAGAAGCAAAACAACCAGTACCAATTATTACTCAAATTTACACAAATATAAATTCTTAGGTAAAAAGAAAACATGTTCATTTACAAGTAAAAACGTTCAAAGCCTGCTATAACTAACAGCAAAAATAAAAAACCTTGAAAATTTAAGCAACTTTCCACTTCTATTTCGTCTCAATATTCTTCCACTGTTCAACCTTTTCGGATGGTGAATTTTCCCAATGTAATCGGTTTATTTTCATGAGAAACAAAACACACCCATGTGACAAAAACTTTACACATCTTATCCTAGGACCTTGATGTTGTGCAAGCAAAAAAGGAAGGGTCAGTGACACAAAAAAACTTACATATAAGGTAAACAAGTGAAACAGAAAAGCAAGGTTTGAAACTCAGTTATACTATCAAATCAAATAAAAATAATAGCAGAAAAGTCTTGTGATTCAGAGACATGAAAGGACCAAGAGAGCTCAAATGAGGAACTAAAAGAACACTTGATATTAACATGCAGTCCTACAAGCACATGAAGGTCCTTATAAGGACAAACACAAGGGGCATCTTGTTATCATATTTTCCACTCCACACATGAATGCTTGCTGAGTAATAAAATTAAAAACCTTTTTATCATATATATACTAATGAAATCCATCAAACCAATCAAAAGCCATGGAATAAAATCACTTGTTTTCTTTATATGCATGTGTTTGAAACAAATAAGGGAATATGAGAGGTTGAATTATAACTTTAGTTTCTTAAAGTCATATATGAGATGAGAAAATTCACATCTAAGATGACAATCTCTCCCTTTGTGTCCTTGCAATAAAAAGGACACCTTCAAAATTAATTAAAAACAATATTATTATTCAATTATTTAAGTTATAAATTTGATAACAAAAACTTTGCTAACTAAATAGATATCTCTTTAAATTTTTTTTAATCTCTATATTATTTTTATCTCTACAATTGGTTTCTATTTAATATTTTTTATAATAATTCCTTCACATATGGTTTTTTTTATCATATTTTTTAACTTCATTTTTATATTCTCTGAAATAATACTTTAGAGGGTTTTATACCATAATATAGCACACAAACCAATTTGACACATTTAATTTAAAGAGTATTTGACACATTTAATTTAAAGAGTGAAGTTTTTACCCATGAAAAATAATGCGATTTCAATCGGAAATGGAATTTATTAGTTCATGTTATAATAAATTAAATAACAAAAAAGTAACTATATAGAATGAGATAGCACACCAATCTCTAAAATTTTCATATCAGCTAAACAACCCTATTTTAAAACGGAATAAAACCCATCTTATCCATCACTAACATTTTTATTCTTCATTAATTCCTAATAAATTGATTTTTGTAACTGAGACCAATTTTAATTTGAGGGATATGTATCTATAAAAAATATATGATGAAACTATGAAGTACTGACACTGATACGACACGGACACGGACATGGACACAGAAACGGAGATATGTATAGTCTCTAAAATGTAGGACACAAGAACACGAATTTATATATGGTATAATTATGAATTATATAAATTGACAATAAAGATTTATGTGCATAAATATGTTTCAGTTTTTTTAGTAGAAATATGTTTCTCATGGTTAAAAATTATTTATTCCTTATTTTTTATAATTATAATAAAAATCAATACAATAAGTTTAAGTTTTTAGAAAATTAATTTTTTAAAATTGTGTTAGAATCATGCTAGAATTGTAAAAAATCCAACAAATATTTTTTGAATTGAACACTTCACCGATACGTATTCTACAAATGTCGTACGAGTGTCGGTGTCCAATACATGTGTCTAGCACGAACATATCATTTAAGAGGAGTGTCGAATATTCATAAAGATATTAAATTGAGAATAAAATAATACTGAGAGCCTACAATAAACTTTGTCTGTTAAAAATTCACAAGTGACAAATTTATAATTTTTATAATTTTCACACTTGTTTCTTTTTTTATGTCAAAATATATGTTGAGTTTTAGAAGTAATGTGAATGGGAGAAGTTTGTGATTTTCCCCTTTTGAAGGTTGGAAGAAATAAAGGGTTAGTTAAAAGCTTTGTGTGTTGGAAGTATGAGGTCCTTTTAAGCCATCCTTGGATTACATGATAGCCACTTGTTTGGTTGTGAACATTTGACTTCTTTGGGTATTTTGTGATTATGCTTGTCCTTGTTTAATTTAATGCATCAACCACTTCAGTTGGGTCAAGAAAATGTCAACCATTTGCTACATGCTATATCAACCCCTTTATTTTTTAAGGTATATAATAGGGCTCTTTCTTGCTGCACCTCCATAATCGTTTTGCACCCTCATACTTCTTAAAATTTTAAAAATATCTTTTATTATATTGATTTTTTCATTTCAGAATAGATAGTTTGGAAAAATTTAAAATTATAAAACTTGGACGGTATTTTAATCCAAAGTAAGTTAAAAAAAAAAAAATATTTTAGATATGAAATCTAAAAGGTATTTTCGAATTATAGAATTCACAAAATATTTTCATATTATAAAATTTGAAAGATATTTTTTAAAATATATAATTTGAAAGGTACTTCTCCATTCAAGAATAATTTTTGAATTTTGTATGAAAAAAAAGTTAGAAAATACTTTCCAAATTCTACCATCCTTAAAAATACCTTTTATATTTTACAATAAAAAGATGTAATACAAAAGATGTAAATAGAAGGGAAAAAAAATTGTAAAATTAAAAATGTATTTTTTAAAATAAAATAGTTTTTTTTGTCTATCATAGTGTACCGGAGAAACTATATTGGTATAGAGTTTAGGGTTTAGGGTTTAGGGTAATTGCTTCTTGCACCATATAACTGCAACAGAAAAAACAAAAATATTCTTAAAAAAATGGGGTACAAATAAAATTACATTTTGGATCCTTTTTGGAACATAATAATCTCTTCTAGATAAATTTTTTCGGAATGTATTATTTTTAATTCTGGATTTTTTTATTCAGAATGAGATTTTGATTATTCTTTTTCCATATTTTTATATCTGGAACACAATAATCTCTTTTGGATCTACTTTTTCAGAATGCATTATTTTTTATTCCGAATTTTCATTTTCGGAATAAAAAGTATTTTCAAAATTTTTGAATTTGTGTTGGGTGCAGTTTCAAAAGTGTTGGGTGCAGGAAGCAATTGCCTAGAAAGAAACAGCCATACAATAGCGGAACTAAGAACACGGAAGTCCAAAAAACTGGCCCAATTTCTACATACCTACAAGTTGTAGAAAATATTTCTTCTTCCATGATTTCTTAGTAGTACACATATGAAGTGTTAGAAATATTTAAATTCTTCATAGATCAAAATTTTGAATAGTAAAATTTATAAATATATTTTAAATTCTATAATTATATCAGATTATGTAATTCATAAATATTCTTTATATTATAAGTTTTTTTATATTATTTTATTAAGATTATTTTTTGAAAATTTTGTAAATTAGTTCAATCAATCAATCATCTAAATTAAGACGTTGGTTATGAAAATATTAATTAAAAAAGAAAACACAAACTGTGAAAGTATTAATATTAACATCTATCCAACGTCCCAATAAGACTATTGTTTATTTATTTTAATATGAAGATTATTTTAACATTCACATATTAAATTAAGTATTTTTAAAAATTGTATCTGGCTTAAATCTTATAATTTATTTATTTATTTAAAAAGGACTAATATTACGATTACAAAATAATGTGCCAAAATTGTAGTTTAGAAAAAAAAAAAGAACAACACAGGCATGTGCACGCTCGAGTAGCCCTAGCTCTGAACAACGAACACAACACAGTCGAAGGTATTGCCTTGGTATGGTCCATTTACGTTGTTCATCTTCTCGCTTTTTCCCCTCTTACCAACATCATTTTTTATCTCTGCACAAACACCAGAACCAGTGCATTCTTTTTCTTAATTGAGTATCTAACTACACTATCTCTGTTCCATTCACAGACCAAAGATGGTGCAGTGGCAGAGGCACATTTTGCCCTTCCTTCGTCACATTCACAAGCGAGTAGTGGATCACCACCATGCCAATCCTTCAGCTCCTAGCCTTGTAATTTCTCGCTTAGCCTCTTCTCTTTCACAAGGTTAAGACTTTTCTCTATTGCCCGTTTTTCGTGTTTTCACTTTTGTGGCCTTAGTTCTGTGAAAGTTATGGCTTTTAAGGGGTTCGTTAGGGTAAACCTTGCTTTGGTATTGTAGGTCAGGTAGGGGGGAGAGCGTGGACAAGAACGACACCAACTTTGCCATGTTTCTCAAGACCCATTTTTCTCTGTTTCCAACATCAGGTAAAATTCTGTTTTGATCGCTTGATCACTGGTATAGTAAAACTAAGGGTTTGTTTTGAATGACTTGTTAAATCATTTCGGCACTAAAATTTATGGTTTGGAAAAAGTCTTGCGGGCGTCCATTTGGGGTGTTTATACCCTGAGAGGGAGAGAGAAGTGGGACATGTGATGGTGATGTTGTGAAAGGAGAGATAAAGGGAAACAAGAGTGTCAAATTGGGTGTTTGGGGTTCTTTGGACAGACATTCAAATCACGAGTGCCATTTAAAGATAATTTTTGTCAAAATTAATTCTATCAAACTTTAAAATTAATGGATGCTAAGACACCTTCTTCACCTCTCCACTATAATAGTGGGAACTGAGCAGGGAGAGCATTTTCATGTACTATGATGAATTTTATGCTTCCAGCAATGATGTATGTAGTAATAATAGTAACCCAGTTGAAGGTAACTAGTGTATACTAAATAATTGCAATGGTTGTCTCTTGGAACTGAATAGCGGATTCTCAATGTTTTCAGTCTCCTTCAGAGAGGTTATATTCAGGCTAAAGATTCATCTGATTGAAAGTTAATAAAGCTACTCATAAAAGAGATTAAAAATACTCTTGTAGACAACATCGCAACCAAGGAAAATGCAAGGATTGACCTCTATGAGCTTTATGGGGGGAACTGATGTAAGAAATGTATTAAAAAACATTAAGTGAAGTAATATCGCATGGTTTGCCACACAATTTTTCAAAAGGTGAAATATGTTGCAAGTATGGAGTGGGAATGCAATTGAAGATATGCAGCATTAAGAGAGCAAAACACCAAAAAGAAGGAGGCAAATCTGATTGAAAAAAGAAGAGCCTGTGTAACATTTAAAAGATGTTGGTGTTTTTGCTCTACAATTCCATTTTGTTCAGGGTCTTTTTGAATAACCTTAACATGTTTTTCAAATTGTGTTTCAATATGATGAACAAAATTCTTAATATAAGCACGAGTTTCAGCCTTGTTAGCCATTAAAAAAGTCCATTTAAAATGGCTTTGATAATCTACAATAGTGAGGAAATACTTGTGACCATGCAGAGAAACTTTGGAACATGGTTACCATATATTAATCTGAATTAAATCAAAAGGATGAGATGTATAAGAATCACTTAAACTGAATGGAAGTTTCTTCTGTTTAGCATGATGACAGGTATTATATGTAAAATGTTGGTCACTGGAAATACAAGGATAAAGTTGCTGCATAGTTTTCAATCTATCATATGACAAGTGACCCATGCCAATATCCCAGAAATCGATAGGCTGAACATGACATTGTGGATGAACATGACATTGTGGATGAACATGACAGATGACAGGGAAGAGGGGTGGGCAAGAGCAGTAGTCATGGTGTAAAGATTATCATTCACATCAAGTATACCAATCTTCTATTTGGTTTTCATATCCTGGATAACACAAGAATTTGAATAGAAAATGAGTTGACAATCAAGAGAGGTAACCAATTTAGATATCCAAATTAAATTGAAAGTGAAATCCGGAATATATAAAACATTACTTAAGTAAAAGGAGTCATTAAATTTGACAGTTCTAGAATGAGTGGCATGAACATGTGGACCTGTGGGAAATTTCACATCAATGGGATTAATAAGTGTATATGTAAGAAAATTAGAAAGTGAAGAGGATACATGGTGAGTAGCATCAGGATCAAGGATCCAAGAAGTGACTTAATGTGAATGAACAGGATTGAAGGCAGAACCAGTATTTGAGGAAGAAGGTGGTTCTGTGGAGGGAGAAGTGATTGAACCAATTTGGTTAATGTGGGAAGAAGGAGCTGATTTGCCTTGAGTGGACTATTGTATTAAAGACATCAAGGCTTGATACTGCTGAGGAGTGAAATGAAAATCTTGAGTCTGAAGTTTGCTGGTGATCAGATTCAGTGGCCCCAATATAACCAGCCACAGTGTTGTTCACATGAGATTCTTTGCATTATAAGACTTTTGTTCTGGAGGAAAACTGTTTCTGGTAACAAACTTCTACAATATGTCCCGTTCTCCCACAATCCGTTCTGATCTTATTGGTCTTAGTGGAGGAAATACATGTCCCTTTGTTGTCATTAGTGGAGGGGAAACCATGTTTCCAGTAGCAAATATTCTCAGTATGTCCTGACCGTGCATAGTGAGTGCAGTGAAGAGAGGGAGAAGAGGAGTTAACAACATTGTTTTTGGTAATAGCAACAACAAAAGTATTACCCATTAGTTGATGTTCTTGCTGCTGCGCAACATAAGAGAAAATCTTGGAAATAGGAGGAATTAACAGAAAAGAAAGCTTGTTACAGAGAGAAGAAAAAGAAAATAACAGAAAAGATGCCATGCCATGCAGCCATGTACAGTTACCCACAGCTACACAACCCAATCATGTGAGGTCATGCAAAACGAAAATATTAGTTAAGAAAAGCAGTTTGGCTGGCATTTTAGTGTTAAATGATGAGCGCAAATCCCTTGCTTCTATGGTTGCTAATCAAATCTCTCAATGGAGTTTGGTTTAACTTGGGTATTCCTTTATGACAAAATCCAAAAGCTTTTCCTCTTTGGATCCGTTTATTCATTAGGTTTCTAAACATCTGGGTAATTTGAAAGGAGCTTATAATCTTTAGGTGGTTGAATTCCATCTTTCAGTTTAAATTGTTGAGCATTCCCCTCTAACATCTTTCCTGCTGCTTTGACTTTAGAAGTAAATTATACTAGAATTGTTCTGGTCTGGTATGGGTGGATTGAAGACTATGTGTTAAGTTGGTAAAGGTTAGATATGAATTTGTTCACTAGCCTTTACCTGATAGAATAGCCTTTGGGATATCGTATTATGACCAAGTGAAAAGTTCAATCCTGTCTGGCAGTTCACTAGGCTTAAGTTAAATTTAAGCACAACGTTGGATGGGCATTTGTGCATTATCAACACTTCAAACTCCCAAAGGGCTTCCATGAGGAGGTGTGTTACTTACAAACCATTTTTGAGTTTTCACATAATATCTAAATTTTTTTGGATTAGTTGGCTCAAGTCAACAAAAAAAGATAAGATGGAAAGCAAATGGTTTTGGGTAAGTTAGTACAGGAGTCTGCAAACACGAGACACAAAAACCTTATTCTTTCCCAAAACATTTGGGCAAGATATTTGGGTTGGCTTCTCTGTCATTGAGGTCTTTCCATGCCTCTATAATATTCCCTCTTAACAGAATCACTCTATATTTTTTGTTTTCTTCAGGATTATTATATAATCTAGGAATTTAACTTTTGGTAATCTGAATCATAGCTAAACTCAAGACATACAATCTCTCTTAGAATATGTTAGTCTTTCAATTCAACTATTACAGTTCAGAGAATGTGATCCTCGACCCTTCCAGAGGCACAGGAGTCTGCAACCACATAGCAGCCGCAATAGTTGACAAAGTTGTAAGAAAAGGATTTGGGAAAGAATAATGTTTTTGAGGTTGGCCACCCGAATGTTTTGCTAAAGAATAAGTTTTTTTGGCTTCTCTTTTGTACTAGATACATGGTCTTTTAAGTGGGTTGGATGCTGTTAGTCTTAATTTCTGTTTTGTTGGTTCTTTTTCATTTTTTCTTTAATTAGTTGTCTTGTCAGGGATATCTTATCCTCCTATATTTGTATAGCACTTTTTTTTTTCTTTATGAATTTCTTTTTTACGTCAAAACAAAATCACCTTCACAACAATTCTTGTTGCTGCTCGCTAAATTGTGCAAACACTTTCTTAGACTTTGTGATCATACTCAATTATGTTTGGAGATTTTAATAAACAGGTTTGTTCATATTTAATATTTCCCAACTCATCAAACTAAAACCTCGGGGGTTACTGAGCTAGTGTTATAAAATTCATAATTTTATGTCTCTCTATGATTGTTGGTGCTTTGCTACCCTGATCATACCCTCTTCTTAACCTCATCTTTTTTATTTTATTACTTGATTATATCCGTCTCAGGGAATTTCAAGCACCACTCCATTGCTGGCAAATTCATCTGAGGAAACACCTGTTTTGTCACCTTTAGTCCCAGTTTCATCTTTGGGTAGTTCAAAAGGTGAAGACCAGAAGCAGAAAGCTGTTACTAAGCCAGAAAAAGTTCAAGCAATATTAAAGGGAATAAAGCAGGTTTGAGATGCATATCACTGTTCATGATTGTTTGCTTTTGGTTTTCTTATATGCAGCAGTTGGTTTTCCTTCATCAAGAGGATGTTTGGTAGACCTGAACAAGTATATATTGAATGAATTTTGAATGAAATGATTCCAATTTTAAGTGGTGAAAAGTACAATATGAAAACTTGTAAGCATTTAATATACCAGACATGGCAACATCGAAGAAAAAGTCTTTTAATTACTTAAAAAGTGAAACAGATTGTACTTTATTCATTTAGTATAATGCATGTGATGAATGTATTTAGAAATTTCACTATTCAATTTGTAGCATTCTCTCGCTGCTCCACAATGCTGTTCTGTGATTGCACCACTCCACGAGGTGCTATTGACAAGCCAAAAAATATTTTTAAAAAAGAAATAAATTTTATTTTAAGAATTAAACTAATTCAACTGCATGCTATTATGGAAACTATTTTTTTTTCCTTTAAAACCATTTCGAGAGTGGAGAAAGTAAATTAATTTGCTGTACTCTGTTACTGGACTAGTTTCATCTTTCCAAGTGCAACTGCCACTGCCAAACGCAAGAACTGCACCATCTTTACATCTTTGATATCATTTCAGAACTGCTATATATATGGCATAATAATGATGAAAAAGAGGTGAATATGTAAACCCAAATGACATACTTTTAAACAATTCTTTGTACTTCTACAACCAAGCTAATAAAGTACACTTATAACTGTTGATTGAACAATCAACAGTTGAGTGTTTTGACAAAGTCAAGTGCACGTGTAACTCCTAACTTTGGGTATAAGTCTAACCTAATTTTATAAAACTGGCTTGTAAATCAAGGTTTGGACCCACTCCACTTGTGTACTGTACTTTAGTCATATCACTAAACAATGTGAGACTAAGCCATCATCATTTAGGTAGCAAAACCAAGCCAATAAAGTGTAGTTATAACTGTTGTGACAAAATCAATCAAGTACATGTCTAATTTCTAATCTTTGGGTATAAGTTTAACTCAAGCTCATAAAAATGACTTATAAATCAAGGTTTGCATCGTATACTCTACTTTAGTCATGTCTCCTTTGAGGTTACAATTTAGGGAATCCCCAATGAGGTTGTAACTTAGGCAAGTTAGGAGCGATTCCAACAGTAACAAATTCTGAAGTTAATTGCAATCTCAACTTTCAATATTTTAATCAGCAATTGTTTGTGCTGAATTGAATTCCTCTCACTTTAGAGGAGCTAAATCTATGGACATTTGCCCCCATGGGTGTCCAAATGATCCTAATCTGTTAGATAAATAAAAATATTAAGGTTGAACGTGTCTCTATATAACATTCAAATAATTATATTCCATTTTGCCCCCAAGTTTCTTAGTTCCCCATCCTAGTTCTACTTACCAATCTTTCTTTTACTGTATCTACTATATTGTTTTATTTCTCCATTTCTAACCTTCAATGTTCCCACACATTTGTGCGTTTGGTTTTCTAGCAAGCACTAATGCAGGCTCAAAGAAAACCATTGATTTGACAATATAAACAAGTATCAGTGTATCATTTTACAAGTATATTCAACATAGCTATAATAGGAGTATTAAAAAGTTATAATGCTTTATTTGATTTATGTGGTGCCCTTGCATAGTTTTTTTTAAAGAAACTTCTCTGTTTTCAATTTTTGCGGACAAGTTAGAACATATTTTTTAAGCTATTGGAATACCTTGGCTTGATGTGTAAACTAAATGGATTGTTTAAGGGTCTGGTTCATGTCTGACTGATTACACTTTTTACATACCCTGTCTTCTAT
>Ga0123342_1000934_pt1 | contig 48623 bp, 17 predicted proteins | sample Turbeawhitnodule_FD_89960 | JGI IMG/M metagenome (GOLD analysis project Ga0123342, IMG submission 89960) | Root nodule microbial communities of legume samples collected from Mexico - Turtle bean Mexico white nodule | ecosystem: Host-associated > Plants > Roots > Nodule | place: Mexico: Nepantla...
TATATATATAGTTATATAAAGTAACAAATGAATATAATAATAAATATTGTTTTCATAAATTTTAATGTATTTAATAAATTTATTTCAATTTAACACAAAAATATTTTCTATTATATTTTTAATTTTTTTATTAAACAATATAAATAATTATGAATATTATATATTAAAAATATTTAATTAATTTAAATCTAAAAAAATCATAATTCATTATTCAAAAAAAATTTAATAACAAGGATAAATTTGTAAACTTATAATAAATCATTCTCACAAATCTACCTAATCCAAACAACTTCAGATATCCTCACACATTCTCTCTAATCCTCACAAATCTACTCCCTCCCCTCCTCAATCCAAACAGAACCTAAATTACAGAAGAAATTGGAAGTAAAAAAAAGTAAGATATTTTATTATTTGTATTTGTACTTCCGTATCCGTATCATATAGTATTTATACTCCATAGGAGTGAGATTTATAATTTTTTTAAAAAATTACAGAAGAAATTGGGAGTAAAAAAAAAGTAGGATATTTTGTTGTTGACTAGTGGCATGTAGTTGTGAAGGTGGAATGCCACGTGTGCAGACAGTTAGAAATGGTAACAAAATGAGAGTGAGAGTGAGGAAGTGCAATGGGCACACGGAATCACCTCGAATCTCGAGCTTTTCAACTCGCATACACAATCTCGTTTCCCCTCCATTTCCATTTCCGTGCATTCCTTCCAAATCCACTCACTTCTTCACACCTCAATTTTTCAATTTCTCATCTCTCTCTTTCTCTCTTCACGCAAACGCTAAAATGACCTCTCACGCGCCGCCAGAGCACACGTTTTTCCTCCGCCAGAGCGACGCGCTGCTTCGTCGCCGGTGATTTCTCCGCCGACATGCTTCGGGAGACCAAAGTCGTCCACCTCCGGCGCGCCGTCGCCGCCGCGTTCTTCTTCGCCACCGTTTCCCTCTCTTGTTTGGTCCTCTTCGGAGACGTTGATTCTCGTAGATTCTTCTCCACTTTCCCGTACTCTTATTCCTTCCCAGGCCTTCCTAGCATTTTTCCGTCGGTGTACAACGACACCGTTGCGGTCAGTTCCGTTGCTTGCTTCGTTCTCTTCTCTCGCATTATGCATCGTTTTTCATTTCCTGCTACTTGTTGCAGCGTATTGAGTTACTTCTCCGTTTTTTGCATGCTTAATTAGTTAATTAATGCGTTGTTTCATTACATAGATTTATATAGTAATTAATGCATTGCCTTATGTTTTAACTGTGTTATCTCACCAATTGAAATGCAATTGAAGCTCTAATTTGTTCCCGGAATTGAATAATCTGTATGTGTTTGTTTTAGGAAGCGTATTTTATGCATAAAAAATAGTGTAGTATTAAGAGTACTGGTGATTTTCAATGGACGTTAAGTGTCGAGTTTCTTTAATCGATATATTCGTAAGTTTTAGATATTCGGAAGTTTAGTTGACTGAGCAAACTAGGCTTATTAACTACTAATTAGTTGATTAGATCATTAGAAACACTTGTAATAGCTGGTGATTTCCCAATGTAAAATTATTGTAGCCTCTGCTGTTGATACGAATCTGTTCATACTTTAGTCATTCTCTGATCTTATGAGTAAATTTATTCAAATGCGAATATTTATAAACACTAAATCCATTTGTTTTATCTAGTTTCATAACCATAAGCATAACCTTCATCATTGACTCTTGTGCAGACTAATGAATATCCACTCGAAAAGGTCCTGAATGACGCTGCTATGAAAGACAGAACTGTAATCTTGACCACGTTAAATGAAGCATGGGCAGCTCCAAATTCAGTCATTGATCTTTTCCTTGAGAGCTTTAGAATAGGAGATCGTACCCGTTCCTTTTTAAATCATTTGGTAATCATTGCATTGGACCAAAAAGCATTTGCACGCTGTCAGGTTATACATACCCATTGCTTTTCTCTTGTTAGTGAAGAAGCTGATTTTCGTAAAGAGGCGTACTTTATGACTCCTCGCTACTTGATGATGATGTGGAAAAGGATTGATTTCCTACGTTCTGTTCTTGAGATGGGATACAATTTTGTGTTCACAGTAAGTTATTTTTTCCATCACTAACCTCTTGCAGCTCAGAAGGACTAACTTGTGTGAACCTTAAAAAGTGATTTTAGTTTTAGCGGCCATGGAAACATTCTAAAAGTTGTGGAATTTATTGTCTTTGTGATTGATTGATATAGTGCGTAATGGGAGAAATTGTCTGTCATGTGAATGAGGGAATGGGTTACTTGTAAGTTGACTTTGTATGCTATTAGTTGGCTAATTTATTGGGTATTTCAGACAAATACTACATTTATTGTAGCAATGCATGTGGGATTTATCTTTGTGGCAAGATTTAGAATTATGGGTTTTGTTTGATAAGGAAAAGTAAATTTTGGTTGTGGTTAATGTAATATTCTGATCAAATCTTGAGGAAAATATTATTCCTTGGTTATTTTTATGAAACTGTATGTTGAGCTAAACTTCTGCCTCTAACTTCCTTTTGGCAATTTCATTTAAACTGATATTCGGAACTGATAGGAACTACCGTATCTGTGCATAGTTCATAGCGGCAAAGTTTAGTCTATACATTTTATTGTTGATGCTCTTATTGTATCTTCCTACACTGAATTTTCTTTTTACAAAAGGGGAAAATATGAAAAGGATAAGACTTCGAAAAATCTATAGAAGAAGCTAGATAAATTTCAGAAGTATTAATTAGATACTTTGGTGTTCCTGTCCCAGGATGCCGATGTCATGTGGTTTAGGAATCCATTTCCAAAGTTCCACGTTGATGCAGATTTCCAGATAGCGTGTGATCATTTCACAGGTAGATCTGATGATGTAAAGAACAAACCCAACGGAGGGTTCAACTTTGTAAAGTCCAATAATAGGTCAATAGAGTTTTATAAGTTCTGGTACTCTTCACGAGAAACCTATCCTGGATACCATGATCAAGATGTCCTTAACTTCATCAAGACTAATCCTTTCATTAATTATATTGGACTGAAGATGAGGTTTTTGGATACTTCTAATTTTGGTGGCCTTTGTGAACCAAGTAGAGATTTAAACCATGTTTGTACCATGCATGCAAACTGTTGCTTTGGTTTGGATAGCAAGCTTCACGATCTCAGAATATTGCTTCAGGATTGGAAGCATTATTTATCCTTACCTCCAAGTTTGAAGAAGTTGTCGGTTGTTTCCTGGAGGGTTCCTCAAAAATGCAGGTTGGCCGTTTACTCGAGCCTTTCTATTATAATTTAACCTTGTTTTTGCTTTCCACTGTGAAACAACTCTTTTTTGACTTCTCATTTCTTGTTATTAATGGGGTGAAATTTCACCTCAGCCTTGATTCTCTCAGGCACCATCATGCACCAGAAAAGAGTATTGAAGAATGAAGTATTCATTCCATATATTTCTCTGACTCAAACGTGGAAGTTAAACTATGCACTTGGATGAAGGTTTGAATTAGGAAAATCAACTTTGCTAAACCAACATTTGATGGAAGAATTCTTCCAAGTAAAAGCACACTTAGATGTAATAAGCTGTTTAATTCGTTGATTTTTTGTGTTTCTCCTAGTGCAAACTTTCTGTCATTTGCACAATTTTGTGCAACTTTATGTTGTAGTGGAACTATTTTCCGATCCTCAACAGTCAACATCTACCATGTCTTTGTCTTTTCCCTCGATAAAGAATTCAGAAACACAAACCCAACAGGACTTAACTAGTTTAGAAATTGAAGCAAGAGAAATTCGTGTGCTACTTTCTGTCTCTTTGCTCTATAACCCAATTACTAATTTTGCTCTTAGTAAGTTGTAATCTCATATGGTTTTCTAGTTACAACAGCATTAGTTTACTATATAAATTGCAAATGTATCTGTTTGTTCGATGAGATGTATCTGCATCCATTGTAATTGAAATATTAATGAGATCAGCATCTAACAAAAATTGAATACCTTTTAAATTCGTAGCTCTTCGTAGGGATGGTATGCAGATGGCGTCAGATAACCCACTCGGAGAAATTTGTATGGATGAAGATGCTTCGTACTAGTTCGTATTTTCTCTCTCTCTCTCTAGTGAGCTTAACATATATAAGATTATTTCCTATTCAAAGTCATATACAAATCAATGTTGAATGAGATATTTACCACGTAATTATACGACATTCTTCTTCATCTCTTTCCCTTTTCATCATATCATTTATCTTATTTATTCTTCTTAATTTTAATTTTTCAATCTATCCATGCAATAATTTCTAAATGAAACTTTGTAGAGAAAATGATTAAGCTTGTTGAAGAAATAAAAATACTTTAAATGTTCAATCACAATGATGTATCTATTCCCATAATATAGATTGGAATGCAGTGTACTCTCAATTAAATACTTCAAATATCTTCATCTCTCCTTTTGAATTTGTATTTCCCACATTTTTCTTATAACTAGCAAAAAACCTCTCCATCGAAAATGACCATTTTTATATGTATACTTTTTTTTATCACTCCTTATTTTAAAAATTATTTCGGAAAAATGTTCGAACAGACATTTTTTTAATATATTATTTCTTCATAATTTTCTTTTGAAAATCCAAACTAAATTCGAAGTCGACAAATTTTAATGTCCAGATTTTAATTAAAATCGTTTTATGGTTCAATAAATTATTTCCAAACCAATTTTAAAATAAATTTCAAGTTCAATATGTTTTAAATTAGCTTTTGAAGTTAAATGTTTCAAATCAATTTCAAACTAATTTATAAACGATATATTCTGAATGATACATTCCCAAATATAATTTTCTAAGGATTGAAATTTCAATTTATAGAGGGTGCGGTTTCAAATCATGGGATTGTAGAATGTAATGGACCTATTAGATGTAAAAAACAGTCCAGTTACAGTGGACAAATGAATTTTAAAATTGTTTTCTTCATAAAACTCATTCCCTAATAATAAACCCCATTGAAGATATTATTTGGGACTGGTGTTTATAATGTATTTGAAATGTTTTATTATAAAATGTGTTGTTTGAATAAAAAAAATTAATGAATAAAACTCTAAAATTTATAAAAGTGATTAAATTATTTATTAGAGAAATTAAATTACTTAAAATTAGAGAAAATAACTAAGTTACTTAAATTTTATGTCTTCTCTTTATATTTTAACTCGATTTTAATTGGAATATCATTCTCATTGTTACATTGATGTTTTGTTTATCATCTGCACCAACTACGATTGTTTTTTAACCAATGTCACCGACATGAAATTTCCAGTTAGCATTAAACAAAAAAGCCAACAAAGATAACTTCAACCAACATCATAACAATAACTAAGTTGATTTCAACCTAAATAATTATCAATATTAACTAAAAACAATTTATACCAATATAAATCAAGAGAAAATTGTCAATATCAATTAAAAAAACCAAGGAACTTTGAGTGAAGAATAATATCATGACTTAAAAAAATCATCAATATTAGTAATTTTAAATTATTAACAATTATTTAATATTTTTTTTAAAAATACAATAAATTTAAATTATTTTATCCAGATAAAATATTTGAAAAATAAAATAAATTTTAAAAAATTAAATGTCTTAAAGGTTTTAAAACTGCCGAAACAATTTGATAATTTATATTTGAGGAGGTGCAGGTCGACACTCCTACTGTGTATGAAGAGAAAGCCTCAAAACAGTTACATACATGTTTTGTTTCAGAATAGCTTTGTAAGTGACCAATTTAGTCAATCTCCCCATCTCATAAAAACGGTTTAGTGGGATACCAAGCAACAGATACAAAAGCGTCAGATACGCTTGTTTACAGTAAATTACAAGATTTTTAGATATATGGTACATTGAAGATTCAAGAATATGATGTTTCATATGCTAAAACTAATCCAAAAAACAATTGATTTTGTTTTATACATTACTCAAAGTTATAGTTGGATTCCCAAATACTTTCAAAACCCGAAATATGGATATACTAGCAAGTTCTATAAGAGTAGATGGGAAAGGAAGCTAGAGGGTAGATTGGCCACGTGGGAAAATAAAGACACTAAAACACAGCTTGCCGACAAAAACAGCCATATAATACAAGAAAAAAAGAGATGTATAAAACATAAAATAAACGAGAGAAGACTAAAGATTCACAGTAAGTACAAAATTTTGGGTACCGCATTTGTCCACCTCGCTCATCTGTCCAAATGCTTGCTATCTACACGAACACCATGTTCCCAAATTTCAGTGTACCTGTTCATATGCCAGTTACGCACGCAAGTCAATTTGGTGACAAGCCATCATACGGGCAGGAATGTATAAATTTCTTTTTACACAAATCAACTCACAAGTGCAAAAGAGTTAGAATTAAAATTCTGACATTTGAAATATGCAATGATGAAAGTATGGCAAGACTTTTGCCTCTATAAAGCGAACTTAATTTTTTCAATTATATGATTGAACTTCTATTGTTACTATACAAGAACGAACACAACTAAGCACTTTGCTACCATGTGGGATCGGGTACAAGGGTTAAATGCCAATATTTTGTCGTAAATCACATGTCTACTAACTTATTGACCTCTCCTTAATTGTTTGGCACATAGTTTTCTCAGTTTCACTCTAACGTATCATATTTTCTACGATAGCGCTACTCCCACTTTTACCTAATGCATTATCCAATGCAACATTCGCATTTCTGCAAAAATTTATTTTCTTGAATTCTTATCATTGAATATTGAGTTCCCAAAAAATACATCAATTATACAAACTATAAATTTCTTATCGATAAAAAAAATTAACAAGACAAATGTTTTAACTTAATATATTAAAATAACTGTAAGCCGCACAAACCCACGGTGGCTTAGTTTGCTTTGGTTAATTTATATCTTTATTAAGACCCTTAGTTATCAAATTGAAGCTGAGGTCCATCGAACTTTTCTATTCCCTCTTCATGTCATGATCATATCTGACAGAAAGCAAATCTTAATGATGGGCATATACATGTTGTTTGAAGAGGAACCATAAGCAGCATGCACATAAAACTGAGAAGCATATGTTAACAATTGAATTGGTAGGATAGGACTACAGAAACTTCATTATAACTGAAAGTGAGACCAACCAACCTTTGCCCGTTCGCATTAATACAGAGAAACTGGCCATGTCGCCATCCATCTTTGAAAATGCCAAAGAAGGCATCGCCGGACTTTGTGTAGAATCGTCCCTCGCCATTAGCTTTTCCCTTCCAAAAGTTTGCAAACCACCGATCACCAGTGTGAAAATAAAACCAACCCTGCTTAATCAATACAGCAATTACTATCCAACTCACTGATAGAATCTTGTCTAATGCTCTGTCAAAAGATTATTGTGCAAACCATTATATCATAACGATGCTGCAATTTCCAAATTTATATAGTGACATATGAAACAAGAATCATATGCTTTTATATCCAAAAAATCAACTTAAAAAAGGGTACAAACCTTGCCATGTATGACATCATCCCTCCATAATCCTTGAAACATATCTCCGTTTTTTAAATAGAATGTACCTGGACCTGATCTCTTCCCATACCGCCATAAGCCATCATATATGCTCCCATCTCTGAGAACAAGACGCCCCTGGTTGTAAATTTTCATTTAACATTAGGCAAAAACAAAAAGGAAAAGAAGAAACATATTTCCCGAGCTTAGTGTGCTTGTTATTATAAACTTTTACGAATTTACCTTTCCTTCAGGTAGACCTCCTTGGCATCGTCCCTTGTATCTTCCTCCCCTATATTGCATTTCCACCACTGGAGTCCACTTTTTTGACAAATCACGTTCTGCCTCCTGTAAAAGAATATTAAGTTAAATCTAGAATAATCACGTATGAATTAGGATTGCAATAAATATTATGGGTTAATAGTATTTTGGTCTCTTAAAAATTCAAAATTGTACTTTTATCCCTGTATTTTCAAATCATTGATTTTACTTCCTATATTTTTTTAAATACCAAAACTTAGTTAACTTATAAAAATAAGTTTGAATATTTTCAAAAATACAAGAACGAAAACTATTGGTAATAAAAGTGGCAGACAAAAACACAAATTTTGAAATTTTTCAGGGACTAAAAGCACCGAACAATTAAAGTATACCACGTGAAAAATGTATATCTAGAAGTAATGAAGTAATAATAGTTATATAGCTGTTGATCATAAATAAACTTTCACAAATCTCACTCACACAAAGTTCGTATTAGTTATTCATTAAAGAATACTTTGACCTCATAAAAAGGATGAATTTGCCTTGCGCTTGAAAAGCAACAGAGGTATTATAGTCCTGGGGGTTATTTCTTTGGAAAGCTATATTTCATGCAAAATAGGAAATTCAATTGTATAACCCACATCCGTAAGAGCTTAGAAACTGCAATCAACACATTTGACAATATCCATAAAATTTGAAGTTCACCTCTGAACTAATTCTAAAGCCAAAATTGTGTAACTAGCAAAACTCATATTTAAGCAAAGTTGCAAATACTTTCAAATGTGTATTTTCATATTTCTGCAAATAGAAAGCCTGGGTCAAACTTGAGGTCATATTTAAATAGTGATCGAGCTTAATTTGGAGCTAGTGAGGCTACACTTTTTTTGACCCCCCTTTCTATTTCTATTATTTAGTAATGAAGAACTTTACTAAAAGGAAAGAACTCCTGCTAGCACACGGCAGAAATTAAAAGTAAATCTAAAAGAAGATAGTTGAATAGAAAATATCTCTAGAAAACCACATACAAAGCTACTAGGGTAGAAAATGGCTAAACGATGCACATCTAATTTTGGAGAACTGTCTCTGGTTAAATTGTCACATTATTGACATAACTTGAGACATTTCCCTTGAATACGACCAGTATCAAAATATTCCTAAATTTCACTTTCAGTAATAAATGCATGAACATATATCATCAACAAAAGTCATAGTCATTGTTACCAACATAGACGCAGCTCGAACAGATAGTACTCCATTTGTCTTTGATTTATTAGCATTCTTTCCTTTCAAAAGTGAAGATGCAAATTCCATAACTGCTTCCAAACTAGCATCAGTTGCTGCACTCCAAGGAGACGTACCTCCATTCAATGTTTGTGCTTTCACATCATTATCAGTATCTGGCTCATGCTGTTTTGTCATAAATGAGATTTCCAGTCTTTCTTTCAACTCTTCTGAAGGCCTCACACCAACAGGAAGGTGGAAGATGCTTAGGTTATCAACAATTGCTGTAGCATCAGCTGCTTTTTCTTGGGCCCATTTCTTTGCCACCTCAAATCCAGGACCTAGATTGCCGTTCTCAAGTTGCTCCCTTTGAAAAACAGAGTCACCTAATACAAGTTGATTTGAAATTGAATAGACAACTCAAAAGAAATTACTTAACAAATGTAGTCAACTGACAGCAATTGAATTCTGTCTCAAAATTACCTCCTTCAGTAATAGAGTCATAGAGGGTGTTATAGTTTGAAGTGGTGTCAAATAAATCTTCACTTTTTCCTGAATCCCTATTATAGTTCAAAAGCAAAAATGAGAAAATGTGTAACATTAGGAAAAATTGCATGAAAAAAGTACGAGAAAAATCTGGGGCAGTCAGAAAACCTTGAGGCAGGCAACTTTGAGTTGTTGCTCATTGCTGGCTCCAACTCCTCACAGTATTTATCAGGATTGCTATCTATGCCATCTGAAGCAATCTGATTTGTTCTCTCATCAACTTCATTAGAACTCATCGTTTGTGGAGGAAATACTTCAGTCTGTTTCCCAGTGACAACTTCTTCCTGATTACGTCTTCCCCAAAAGCTAAAAATAAGAGGAAAATGCAGGGCAAGTCTGGATAGTATGCCACCATTCTGGGAAGACCGTTGCACATTTAAATAGCTAATTAAATAACAAGAGAAATCTATCAGAAACAGTGTGGGGAATAAGGAAAATACACAGATTAAAGAAAATTCAGTAATTCAGGGTAGTTTGATCTATAAAAACGAATCAGCTAATAAGTCTTTTATGTAAATACCCAGCTTTAATTTCACAAAATGTATGCACAGCATATTCTTAAAAACAATGTTTAGGATGTGCGCAATACAGAGAAACTGAAGGTGCCCTGGTAGTTTACTTCCTTTGTTTCATTTAACTACCAAATTGGCTCTTCGTGAGTCTTCTTAATTTCTATTCTTCGACATCAACAAATTGAAGCTGTTGTATTATGTCCTAAGGATGGTAAAAAACAAAATGTTCAGAACCTATGTTATGCAGCATTTTCCATTTGAAATATGGCAAAAATGGAATGGGACACTGTTTTGTTCTGTTAGTGAAACTATGAACCCATTTTAACTTCTGATTTGTTATGCTGTGTTTTTTAAATATACAAAACATGTAAAAGAACCCATGTTGAATGTTTAGTCCTGTTCTAACACATCTTCGAAACAAAACATTCCGCACTATTCTACAAAACTTATTCTTACAAAAACTGAGAACATCTACCTAACACTGAACCATTTGAAATCCATTTGTTCATATGTTAAACCAATGATAAGAATATAAGGTCTATTCAGACAAACTTCTCCATAGCACTTCTAGGAGGGAAATAAGAAGAAAAAGAATTGAAATTCACTATAAGTGATTAGTACAAAAATAAGTGAGAAATAATACGATATAGACCCCATTACTTCTTAAAATTATTTCTCCTCTCTTCCCCTCCTACCAAACAGGGAGTAAGATAGAAAAGAAACATTACAAAACAGGCAACCCACTGCTCTGCCCAAATGACACAATACACACCCCAAAAAAAACTTCAAGTTTGACACTCGTGCTTAACAAGAAGACATTCATAAACAATGTGCCCCGTTGATGGCAGTTCATTGCACCAAAACTAGCATTAAGCAAGCAAATCATCTTCTAAAACTCTCATATTGATGCAAAGAACGAATAAATAAAATCCTCTGTTAAAATTTCAAGAGTCACATGCTCAATTTCAACTCAGAAACAATATTAAGTATATAAGGAAGCTATGAACTTTAATGAATATATGTAAAAAACACTAATATGGTTTCATAAATCCTAACGCTGAAAAAAGAAGTTTACCAACATGCGTTCATATTCGTATCTTCAAGAAATGTATTTACCTAACTTGCCTTCCTTTTTGTCTTGATAAATTTCTTCTTTATTCACAAAAAAAAAACTTACCCAAGTGTAAGCACTGTCGTTATGAATAGGTTGGGTTCGACAGCAGGGTCATGTATTGTTGATATTATAATATCTTTTGTGTAATTTGTTGTTTGACGGAAAGTACGTAGAAAGATTGATATATCACTATCATTGATGGGTCCTGAACAGGCAAGAGTGCATATAACTATGCAATTTGGATCCTGAACAAAATAGTAATTATAGTAAGCTTATACAGTATAGGAAAAAAGAACCAGAACTCAACGAAAAGAGTGATAGCTAAATGTTTAAAATAAATTTTGAAAAAAAAGGCAATCAAATGGCAGAGAGGGGTCGGTCATTCTGAAAAAGGATTTAGCAACAATAATGGCATTTAAATCAATGTATTTTGAAAAATTGTTATCCGTCAACAAATAAAAAATACTTGTCATGCATGAATATGGAAAAAAATGACTGATACCTTCAAACGAACACCGAGGAAAGGACTATCAAATATAGACTTCAAAATTGAAGCTTTTATGTTAGCAGCGGCTCCAAATCCAATCCCTGCTTCTTTATAGGATTCCAATATCTGTAGACAACAGCATCAGTTGTATAATGAATAGTGTGAAAGGAAATTGAAACATTAAAATCGAAAGAGCATATTGATATTCAAATGCGGTCCTGTATAAAGGAAAATATAAACAAGACTACCATGGGTCTGAAACTATCAGGGTAAAAATCAAAGAAACCTACTTTATTAATTTCTGAAGGGCTGGCCTCGTTCATGCCATCATTCAATCTATCTATAATTTTTCTGTGCATCTCCTGCAAAATTATCAATCTGTAACCACAATAGTTTTATGCAAACAAATAGCAGGAAGTATACTAGAAAACTAAACTTACAGATTTAAGAACAGAGACAGCCTTAATAGCTAGCAAAACTGCATCGTTAGCAGTCTTCATGGCCTCATCTAGTGTCAACAAGTCTTTCTCAAGCAGTGCATCAATATCAATTTCTGTAAGATAAATCAACTACTGAGTAAAATTTTGTAGTTTTGTAGGCCTTTTAGTGATTGAATTAAAAGTAAATTATATTTCATTACTTTCCAAAAGGGTAAAGACATGTCAATTAGTTAAAAAGAATATGTGAAACAGTATAAAGGGGAAAATAGTGATTCTATTTCTATTTTTCGAAGGTTACTTATTAACAGGTGGGACATGGAATAAATAGGGAAGCCTCAGAAAAAGCTTAAGTAGGAGAGAACCTTTGCACTTATTGATCAATTCTTGCCAACAGAACAAGACAGTATCACCTTTATTTTGAGAATAAAATTCAATTTTTCTTTTACACTTGGTACCAGTTTAACACAGATACAGCTTGTGTAACATATTCCTCCTCGGACATACATCAGACTTGACAAAGCAAGCAATTGATGGCCTTTTTAGTGACGTTTTTTACACATTAGGATTAGAATAAGTATATAATCTTTCCAGAAAAAGAAAACTCCCCTTTAATTATTAACTCTAATTGGCAAAAATCAATGAGCCAGATAAGAAGTTTGTCAGAATCGAATTTTAACAAGAAAACATATGAAATATAGCTCACCGATAAGTAAATTTGTGTTCTCCTTAAGTTTCTGCATCAAGGCTTTCACCTGAGAATTTATGGCACAAATAAAGTATTAAACAGACTATATTAACAATCAAGTGATCATAAAGTGAAGAAAAATAATATGACCAATAACCTTCAATGGAATTTTCTCAGGTAATCATATTCAATAAGATGTTATGCCCACAGAAATACTCATCATATTGCAGGTGGAAATGTTTAAAACAGTACATGAAAGAATGTTTTGCAGTTGTGATTTCATACATCAATTACATTAAAAAAGCATGTAATTGGAAGAGTCAAAGATACCTCGTTTTGACGTCTAAGACCTTCAAATCTAAATGGTTTCAAAACTATGGCAACTGTTAATCCATTCCTGGACCTTACAGTTTCAAAAATATCAGCTGCAACAGTGTGGTGCAAGCCATATCCTGCACTGGCCACCTAAAGAGAGGGGGAAGGGAAGGATAAAGGTCACACGCATCAAACTACTATAATGAATGCTAGCAACAATCATACATCTTATGATTTGATTTTTGCATAAAATAATTAACCAAACAAGGAATATAATGTTAATTCATGCCAGTCAGCTGTAAACTATCTATAACACATAATTACTGAATTTCATTTGATCAAGCAAGCATATCTCTCCACAATGATGAAAAATGAATTTAAGAATCTCAGTTGATTATTGCATGCTTAACAAAATCATCACGTGAAAGAGATACAGCACACCACATCACTTAGAAACCCATGGATGCATATTACTACCATTGAAACAGAGGTTTTACTGCAAGAATTTGAAGGTAAGGAATGTACAAACAAGGACAATAGTCTTTGAGCACGACTTCAAAAATACTGGAGCTTTGACAATTCTTGGCTGAGGTTCTGCAACAAATAGTCCAGAATTAGTACGTTTTAATCGCAGAGAGCAATGAGAGATGTGTATGAGAAATTCAAATTGAAATCCATGGACCACACAAGGCACTTTGCCCCCTTTTCCTTCAATATTTTCTTTTCATTAAAAATTAAGCTTCATTTTTGGTGCTGAATTGTATATTATAATAAATAATTAATCAAGAAGAATGTTGCAATTTAACATCTCCCAAAATAGATATCCCAAAATACGCCAGCACATGTTTGTATATTAAAGTAGACAGAATATAATTATAGGATGACAAATAAACAGTCATATTAAATCAAATGAAAACCTTCTGCAATTGATCTTTGTTGTAATTGCACTTCTTCTGATTCTTTCATAAGGATACTCCTGCACAAGATTGCTATCTTAAAACAAATTCAAAATGCCAAAAACAACAAATATAAATCAATTCCAGAAGAATTTAATTGTTTTATCTGGAATGGAAGTTGTAATTTAATAAAACCAAAAGTCATTTCAGACTTACACGGAAAGATGTTGTTTCTAAAATAACATAAACTTTACAAGCCTAGACTTACAATACTTTTGTAAATTATCTTAGTTTCTTAAGAAAGTAGAATTTAAGCTTAATTCAACTTCACAAAACCGGTGTGTATGGGTTTGCACTTACTTATATACTATAATTTTACCTTATCTCTAGTTCATGTGACTTCTTCAACACACTCTCTCATGCTGAGGACAAAACATCTCGAACGTGGGACTAGGGGGGAACCCAATAGCGGATTACACAAGGCTCAACACTTTGCTAGGATAGACTTTGAATGGCTATAGTACCATTTTAAGAAGGTGGAATTTAAGTCGGACCCAATCTCACAAAACCGACTTGTAAAATGAGGTTTGTACTCACTTCTATACTATAATTTCGCCTTATCTTTTGTCAATATGGACTCTTTAACACATCCCCTCACGCCGAAGACTAGATATTGTTTAAAAGAAACAGATTTATTAAAGAGAAGACAAGAAAAGTACCCCAATGGAGGAAAAGTCATTCTCCAAATCATTGAAAAAAAGGATAAAAATAATGAATGAAACATATTGGAGATGACATTTCATTCCATTGAAATGTCATGGGTAGAAGTCGCAAAAGACCAAAATGAAAATAGCATAATTACCACATGAAACATCTAAGGCACTGAAACACCTTCAAAAGATATATGTGTGTTTCACCCCAAACATGCTCTTAAAATGTGAGTTTAAGTTTAAATTAACCCTGCAAAATCAGCTAAGAAAATAAAGGTCGTTCCTCACTTATATACTATGTTCGAGTTCTATATCTAGTAGGTGTGAAATTGAAGGTGTCAATTGCTATTGTTCACAAACACAGTTTGATTAATCATGATACAACATTGAGTACCAAAAAACGAAGGAACCTTGTGCACTAGTAAAATTGGGATTGGATTAGTACACCAAGTGACAACAAATTTGTCAAGAACCAAACTCAAATCAACCAAATGAAACTTCTTGGGGTCCAGACCAGAAGGCCCAGATTGGAGCGTGCAAAGAATCAAATTTATGAGCTGCGGATGTCAGTCAGTCTTGAGAAGACAAGAAGCAAAATATTTCAGAAGCGAACGGAAAAACACAAACTCAAAGAAAGTTAAAGGACTATTAGAGAGAGTATATAGTTATTCAACTCAATGCATTACAAAAATTTTCTTTTCATAGTCGATGTCAGGCTCAAATACAATTTTAGGAAACGTGGTAGAGTCCAGAACATGGGAGAATAAGAGAATTAGTAAAGTGGAATTGATTGAAATGAGAAGATGATTACATCAAGCCAGCTACGTGCTTACATATAATTTGAGAAGTAACTAGTGTCAAAATTAGTAACTAATTATTCGTCCGAGAGTTTTGAGAAGTAACTAACTTGTGACAAAATTAGTAACTAGTTATTTGCCTAAGAGAGAGTTTGGGAGCTTCTTTGCATACAACCAAACCAGCATTCATACTTCACACAACATCAAATTAACAAGCAAGATTTTGCATCATTCGGGTTCAATGTCCATTTTGTTGGATCGAGCATTTACCACTATGTCAAGGACTACATTTAAAAGTCAGAGTACAACTCTTTCTACTTAAAAGCATAGCTACCCAAGCATTATTAATTCAATTGTGACTTGACTCACTTAACCTTCATCATGAAATAATTGATGTCGTCTGCAACAATATTTCCCTCAACAATTGTTGTGCTAGGAATCGAACTCATGACTTTAGCTATAACACATACGCTCTTAAGTATAAAATGTTATGTTCTAACTGTCAGTTATAACCTTTGTCTTAGAACTAAATGCTTCCATTTGATTGTGACATGGTCACCTCTCCTCTACCGCAGGTCCTCTACCATAGGAAGTAAAGTTTCCACTCCCAAAACCAGGAATAAAACAACAACAAACTTTCACAACCTCTCATCACACGCTGCTTGCTAAAAATCATTGGAAGATTTTATGATCCAACAGTAACAAACAACACACTGATTTATAATCCTTAGCCATTATAGAAACCTACAAATAATTTGTATCAAACGCAAATAATTGTAAAGACTTTTCTCTTTCCCAAACAAGCCTCCCGACGTAGATAATGTTTATTGCTTATTCAACTCTCCCTTGGGAAACACATCCATGAAGGCACGAACGACACTTGGATCTCCAGTTAAGGAATAGCCTGAAGTTCGATACGCTACTCCTCACCAAAACATCACGCGTTCAAGCAAAACAACGTATTCACGTAAACGGCAACAGTTCCAATTTAACAATTCCTAAATTAAAATATAAAACGCGAAAACAATGAAAAGCAAGTAGACGATTACCAAAACCGCAGTAAAGGCAAGCGAAACGGCGCGCTCAAGCAGAAATCAAAAATAGCGTCCTTCCTAGAACCAATGCCTATGACTTCGACGAAATCAGGTTTCGTCTCTCCGCTCTCGGTTCCACCGTAACCGTTCGACGACGAACCTTTCTTCTCCGAGCACATCTTGATCTGAACAAACGGTTTTGGCTCGGGAGTCGAACAGAAGCCATAATCGCGCCGACGAAGAGGAAAGGAGCAGCGGCTGAAAAGTTGATTCGAAGAAAATGGAATTACGGAAGCATGAGAAACTGCTTTGAAGGTGAGGAACGCAGAAAGCTCCATTTATTGTAGAGAAAAGCGTGGTACAAAGGATAAGGCTTCCATCAGTAAATCAAACCGTCTCCCGCTTTGTGACTGTTACTGTTTATATAAACAAATCAGCGAGAGAGCGTAGTGTACTTAGGAAAAGCTTGGTGGTTATTGTAATAAGGAATACAAAAAATGTTTATCCGCCAAGATATAAAATAAAATAAAATTTAATTTTTCACCGTTTTATTTTTTATAATTAACATGCGTTTTCTAATTTCTACAGTGTGTATCTCACTCTTCCGTTTCTCCGTTCACACGAACAAATAGATGAAGAAAAGGAGAATGCCGCTTAACGTAGTTACAAATGGCTCAAACCAGAAAAAAAAAAAAAGTTACAAATTGTTCTATCCGAAAAAATGTTTTAAATCGTTAAATATGAGAATTCGAGGAGTGCATGTGATAATCATGGTGGTTCAGAAAGAAAGTCTCAAACAGATATAAAAAATCATATGGATCGCATTTTCCAAGGCCCGGCTATCGTGTCAGGGATGTTTCTTCCTGCACTCCTACACTTTTCTTTCTGCACTTCTACATTTTTCAAAATGTCTAAATTGCTTTTGTTAGTTTTGGGTGATTCCAGAATTGAGTGTTTCATAAGCAGAACAGAATAGAAAATCTGGAAGATAAAAAAATCATTCCACAATATTCTTTAGAATACATTTTTTACTGGGGCAGTTTCTTCTTGCACCCCACAGTGTTATGCAAAGATCAAATTGTCTCTATTATTTTTTAGAAACTTTAAAATGCACTCTAACTATATTTATTTTTTACATTCTGGATTATAGAATCAGGAAAAATTTCAGATTGACACTTCCAATAAAATTTCAGATTCACCAATCCATAATTCAAAATATGCATTTTACATTCAAAAGTCCATCATTAAAAAAAAAGCATTTCTGATCCACCAATTTGTAACAGAAATATGCATTCCGGATTCAGAAATTCATAATTAAAAAAAAAAAAAGCATTCCGGATCCACCAATCCATAACAAAATTAGGTTTCCAAATTTAACAATCCAGAAATCAATAATTTATGCAAAATTTACTTCTGGAACACCCCCTCATCTAGAAGAAAAAATGATTCAGTTCTAGATTGATGAATTCGTAGCACACTCCCAAATCCTGATTTCGGTTGCCCTTTTTTAAATAAAAAGTCAAGGTCAGTTTTGGGATTTTGAAAATTATGAGGGTGCAGGAAGAAAAATATAGCGGTGCAGGGAGAAGAAGCCTTTTTTACTTCCAAAATGATATGGTTATGTTACGGACACACGGGTCTACTAAAAACGTACCAAAATCATAAAAAAAAGGGAAGGAATTTCTCCATCGCTGCATGCTATCAACAGTGTCCATGAAAATGCAGAGAAAAAAAGGAGAGTGGAAGTTGGCTTTGAAATTTTTAAAAACTTTAATTTTATAATTTCACATAAATGTAGGGGTGCACGAATAAAATTGTTGGGGTGCATAAAAAAAACTCATAGGAGAAAACCCTCCTTATTGCTTTCTTCTAATAAATAATAAAATTAACATTTGAATTCTTAAAAAATAATTTAATTATGTTCTTATTTATCTTATTTTAGGTACATTATAATAATTCGCGTGCCGAAATTTCTCACTAAAACTTTTTTGGTATGACTAATTTGGTATGTTTGAGAAATAATTTCAAATGATTTATGAGGCTTGTGTGTATTTGATGATTATTTGTAGGAAAAAATTTGAAAAATAAAATTGAGTATGAGATGAGAAAAAATAAGTGAAATTGTTGGGATTATTTATAAATTACCACTTTTACCCCTCAAAGGAATATTCACATGCACACTTTATTTTCTTAATAATTATTATTACTAATTACTAATCTATATTTTTAAACTTTCATTCCTGGGACCATAGTTATTGTTACATAATAAGTATTATATTTAACATTTTTTTTGTAATACTATATTTTAATGTGATTAATAATTTGAAAACTTTAAAAAAAATCAAAATATGTGAGATTTATAAAGTAAGATTTATAAAGTAAGATTTACGTTCACTTATATATTATGAAATGTTTTAATTTCTAGTAGATTTAGAAAGATTTCTAATACATCTTTTAAGAGTGATAATTAATACATAAAACTATATATTTATAGATAAATTTTAAACATTGACTTGTACTTATTTATATATTATAAAATATTATAATTTTTTATTCATGTAGAATTCTAACATGTGGAATTTTGGTTAATCTTGAAAACACCCTCTTAATTTATATATTTGTTCTTTTTCAATAAAGGGAAGCATTTAAGTTTCACATGGTGTTATCACACTGCACATTTTCCAAGTATTTTCTAACTTTTCAAATTCCATTGATTGATCACTTTGTGCGAGAAAGTCCACACCCCTTGTCTTGCGAAGGTCTTACGCCATGCCATTATCAAGAAATTTTAGTGTTTTACATAATCCATTACGTTAGCATACAAATTAGATTCCATGCTTAACATAATTCACTTCACGATGCCACCTCGGTTACTAAAATTGTCATGTGTTGCATCTTGCATCGGAACTATTTGAATATATTTTTTTTGGTACTCACAGGTTTAAAATTTAATTTTTTATATGGTATGATAGGGATTTTGAATTTTTCCTAACAATTATTTATTAAGTTTTTGTCACGGACTTCGAACCATATTTATAATATATAGTCTTACGTATAATTTGATAATCTTGACGTGAGGAATACATTAAAAATCTCACATCAATTAAAAAATATGATATTTTATAAATTAATTTTATAATGTTAAATTAAAGTTACCATCGACTAGAGATTAGAGTCTTTCATGGTATATAAGTGGGTGCAAACCTCAACCTTATGAGCCGGTTTTATGGGGTTGAGTTAGGCTTAAGTCCACTTCGTAATATGGTATCAGAGCCATTTCGAGCCTATCCTAGCGAGTATTTGTTGGGCCTATCGTACCACTATCGGACCACCCATAATATATAGTCTCACGCACGAGTTGGCAGTCTCGACGTGAGGGGTGTGTTGGAGATCCCACATCGACTAGAGATTAGAGCATTTCATTGTATATAAGTGGGTGCAAACCTCAACCCTATGAGCCGATTTTATGGGGTTGAGTTAGACTTAAAGTCCACTTCGTAATAATGAATAAATTCTTGATAATATATATTGCACCGGTTCTTAGTAAGAATTGATGTAATATATTCTTTTTTATTCTATTTTAAAATTCGCACGCAATCTCACTCTGTTATGTCAGAGGTGTCAATATATCAAAACTCTTATATTTATTATATGTTTGAACACTATTAACAAAGCATTATTGTATTGCATTGATGATGACCATTGCCCTATTTTATCACTTTATATTGGATAAGCTATATAAGGATGAACCACTGGTAATTGATATCATGCGAACAACTATTTATTGTATCACATTTTATATACCACACTGAAAAACATTTTCTATACAGACCAATCAGTATACCAGTTCTTACACTAAACGGACCAATAAAATTAGCATACATTTCATTATAGACCAATAAATTCAACCTATATTTAGAAAAAAATGTAAGACGAGTCAGCACATTAAGATTCTTAATACTATTTACATAAAAAAAATAGTTATATGGTATATTTTATTTAATAATTTTGTTTGTAGTGAGAAGTTAATTCTTTTTTATACCACTTTGTAAGAAAATGTTAAGGAGTTATCTAATATATTAGAAGCTCGATCATGAGAATTAAATGCTCAGACATTGAAAACCACAACCAGCAAAAACTTACTTTTCTAATATTGTCAACTCTTCTGCACCAAAGAGGGTGAATTTACATGTTTTGATTATCACCCTTTGACCTATTCATTTCAAAATTAAATCTAGATTCATTTTGAATCATTATAAAAATTACGTATATAATCATAGTTTAACTACAAGTCTTATATCATTAATTTTCGGATAATTATAGATTAATAACCCCAATTTTTTTCTCACTGTGCAATGAACTGCGTTGAAGAGTTTGCGCCTCACGCCAAGATAGATTCCTATCATAGCACCATTCTTAAATGGAACCTTTTTAACGAAATCTCATGTTTGATTTTATCCCATGCACCCCTATGAATAGACTTAGTTGGGTTTCTAAAATTTTGAAGATCTCACCTCGGCTAGAAATTAGAACATTTTATAATATATGAGTAGTGTGAACCTTACTTTATAAGTAGTTTTATGATGTCGAGTTAGACTTAAAGTTCACTTTATAATAATAATATGGTATAAGAGTCATTTCAAGTTTATATTAATGAGAGTTTGTTGAACTTATCAGGTCATCCTTATCATGTCGTTATCAAATTACTCATAATATGTTGTTTCATGCACAAGTTGTCACTCTCAGAGAGATGTGTTGGAGATCCCACATCGACTAGATATTAAAACATTTCATACGCCTTGTTTTTAATTTCTAGAATATTCATAACTTGCTCTAGATGAAAACAATGAAAGTGTTAGTAAATAATTCACAAGTGTTACACATGCAAGGACAATAAATAATAAATATGCCTGGTAACTGTTACTTCCCGATGCCACCACCGTTACTAAAATTACTAAAATTGGCACGTGTTGCATCTTGCATCGGAAACTATTTGAATATTTTTCTTGCCTTGTACATATATAATCGTAAGGAACAAGAAGAGGGTAAGATTCATTCTTCATCCTTCATCATCAAATCATGGAGTTTTTGGGTGTTGAAGGTGAGTCTGAAAAGCTAAAGGCAATTTTTCTGCCTTCAATAACGAAGAGTCATCTTTTTCCCGTTGTAGACCTAGCTCGGATCTTCGCCATGCATGGCGTGGATGTCACCATAATCACCACACCAGCAAACGCTGCCGTTTTTCAAAGCTCCGTCGACCGTGACGCCAGCCGCGGCAGCTCCATTCGAACCCACCTCGTCAAGCTACCGCACGTGGCGGGTGTGCCAGAAGGAGTGGAAACCATCAATTTTTCCATTGCAAGAGACATAGCAATGAAACTCTTGGAGGCATTCTCCAAGACTCTCGAAACTCAATTCCCACAACTCTTCCACCAATTCAAACCCGATTTCATAGTCTCCGACATGTTCCACACCTGGAGTGTCGATGCTGCAGCTGAATTCGGAATTCCGAGGCTCATATACGTTGGTGGATCCTACTTCGCCCACTGTGCCGTGAACTCTCTCGAACGGTTTGAGCCTCACAAAAAGGTGGACTCGGAAGATCAGAGCTTTTTGATTCCGGGGTTGCCCTACAACTTGGAGATGACACGCTCGCAGATACCCCAAGGGTTTAAGACACCCACCCATTTCTCCTCCTTAGTGAAAAGGTAATCATACATTCAAAATATACAATTTTTTATATAACCATATTAAAACCTTCAATATTATTATATTATTATATAATAACTTATAATCACTAAAATATAGAATATATATTATATAACTATATAAATTAATAATAAAAATTTATATGCATAGATATAATAGAAAGATGCTTTTTTATGATTAATTTAAAAAAACTTATTTTTTTCTTTTATAGTCACATGTATTTCTTATTTTTTAAATTGAGTTACAATTATCAAAACAATTTTTAACTTAAACACTTTATTTTTACGTGTGAAGAGGAGTTTCTGATATAAACTTATCATATCAAAGAACTATATACAATTCTAACGGTTTTCAAATCTATCATTTTCCTTAATGAATAGGGCTAAGGAATCAGAGAAAAGGAGCTACGGATCTCTGCTCAAAAGCTTTTATGCGTTTGAAGGACCTTACGAGGAGCTCTACAGGGAAATCAGGGGGACCAAGAGTTGGAACGTGGGACCCATTTCTTCCTGGGTGAACCAAGATGCTTCGGATAAGAGTGCAAGGGGGCATGGCAAAGAGGTGGAAGAAGGTTTGCTTTCATGGCTTGATTCAAAGCAGAAGGGCTCTGTTGTGTACGTGTGTTTTGGGAGCATGAAGAACAGCTTCTCTGGCACGCAGATTGCAGAAATAGCTCACGGGCTTGAAGATTGTGGGCATGATTTCATCTGGGTGGTGGGGGAAATTGACGAGGGTCAAAGTAGGGCTCTTGTGGAGGAGTTTGAGAAGAGGGTGGAAGCGAGCAAGAAGGGTTATCTGATATGGGGTTGGGCTCCACAGCTTCTCATTCTGGAACACCCTGCTGTTGGAGGCATGGTGACTCATTGTGGGATGAACACGGTTATGGAGACGGTGGATGCGGGGTTGCCGATGGTGACGTGGCCTCTGTATGCAGAACAGTTCTTCAATGAAAGGTTGCTGGTGGATGTGCTGAAAATCGCAGTGGCGGTTGGAGCAAAAGAGTGTAAAGATTGGGGTGATTTTGGGAATGAGATTGTTGGGAGGGAGAAGATAGCAGAGGCGATTGGTTTGTTGATGGGTGGAGGAGAAGAGTGTGAAGAAGTGAGAAAGAGAGTGAAAGCGCTTAGCGAGGAGGCGAAGAAAGCAATCCAGATTGGTGGCTCTTCTTACAACAGTTTGAAAGATGTTATTCAAGAGATGAAGTCATTAAAACTTGAAAAGCTGAACTCAAAAGTTGAGGAGCCTGTCGCTTAGGGAGATGAAGTCATTAAACTTCAGTATTTGGTTTGGTTGTTATTGGCTATTTTTTTTTATCAACAATAAAAAATAAATAAATGGGAATCACTTGAGGGGATGGTTCAATTCTTATACATAAATAGCTAGCGTCTTACCAACCTCCAATTAAGAAACACCTTCCAACTTAAATAAGAAACAACTAAAGCAACTCAAGAAAGCGTTAAACAACCAACCTCATACCATCCACTGGGTTCAAAACTCAGTTGGGATACGTAAAGGAATTACAACAGGACTTTGCAAAAATTCAAGACCAAACATTTATCTGTACCAGTGTAAATACCTCGAGCGCATCTACCACGCCCTGTCGAAGGTACCGAATTCCTATGTGGTTTGGTTGTTACTGGCTACTATGTGGTTAATATCTCCTCCTCTGCCAAAGGCAGAAGTTATATCTGTAAGCATGAAGAACTTGTTCTTGTCATCCTATGTTTAATTCTTTGTATTGTGTTAATTCCATAAACACATTTTTTTTTCAGTTTTTATTAAAATTGAGCTCTTAAAACATTTTTTAAGTGAGCACGATATTGATTTTAATATTTTAAGAAAGTTGGGCATGGAAAGCCCAACTTCCTTTTATTGCTTTTTAATATTTTATTTTAGAAAACAACCATGGAATGATTATTGCAAAAAATTTTGTACACTGCACACATAATAACACTATTCAACAACCCTTTATAATAATATTATAATATTTAAAATTAAAAATGAAAATGGTTAAAATATTATTTTTTTTGTATGTTAAGATTATGTGTTTTATGTACGTAGATTAAGTGTGTTATAAAACTTTATTCTTTTTGTAAATAACCTTTAGATTTAGGAAAACGTTTTTGTTAACACCTCTCTGTCAAGTTACACACTCTTAACGCTTCAAACGTGGAAATGTGGGTGATGTGACAATGATATTGTTGTAAATGTTATGATGGTTATATGACTTTGGGAGATAGAAAGGGGAGAACGTAGGGTTTGAAAACGGTGTGAGAAGTTGAACTTTCTCAACACGGAGGAAGAAGGCGGTGTTGAAATTGAGAGGTTGGTGGTGACATTGAGGTCGGTGGTGAGGTCCAGTGCCTCGCCGAGATCGTCGTTGTTCGGGAACAACTCCAACCCTAAACAGTAAAGATCGCATGCGGTTGCTGTCGTGGACGATGGCGCGGAACTGGTAGGCGTTGAAACAAATCCACACGACTCTCAAAATGTTGTTAGAAATGTCGGTGTAAGGCCCTTCGCCATGAGGACTGCTTATCCAGCCACAGGTTCCTCCACAACGCAAAATTGGTTACCCGTGTGTCTGTAAGTGGTTACTTATGTAACGTTTATGGCCACCCACTCTTCATGAAAAAAAATCAATTTTTTTAATAAGAACCATATATTACATCGGTTAGATGACTTAACCGGTGTAATAACCGTACCAAAACTTGTTACTCAACCATAAGTTCCTCCACAACACAAAACTGGTTACCTGTGTGTCTGTAAGTGGTTACTTATGTCACGTTTATCGCCACCCACTCTTCATGAAAAAAATATCATTCTTTTAATAAGAACCTTATATTACATCGGTTAGATGGCTTAACCGGTTTAATAACCCTACCAGAAATTGTTACCCAGCTACAGGTTCCTGCACAATGCAAAACTGGTTATTCGTGTGTTTGTAAGTGGTTACTTATGTGACGTTTATGATCACCCACTCTTTAATGAAGAATGATATGTTGGATTTCAACGTGAATAAGTTTTTTGGTATTAATACTCGTAGTGGTAAAGTTCTTCGTCATCCTCCTATTAAATGAGAGTTTCCTTCACCAGACTGGTTAAAATTAACACTAATGAGACGGTTAGGGGTATCCTGGTCTTGCTACTTGTGGAGGTATTTTTCGTGAGAGTATGAGGGAGGTTATTGGTGTTTTTTCTTCTTCTGTGTTTATTGAAGTTCAGACTGCTATGGTTGCTGACTTTTATAGAGTTATGCATGTTATGGAGGAAGCTCAAAAGATGGGGCTTACTAATGTCTAGCTTGAATGAGATTTTGCCTTTCTGCCTTGGTTAGTGTTGCGTTTACTGCTAGGACAAATGTTCCGTGGATGCTTCGTAATTGATGAAATACTTCTCTTAATTACTGCAGGAAAATCAGGTTTAGGGTTACTCATATTTTTCATGAAGGAAATGTGTGTGCTGATAAGTTGACTAATTTAGGATTTATTATAGAAAATCATTTCATTGGTATAATAGGCTTCCATCTAGTATGTTCGTTCTTAGAATTCTTTATGAATAGGTATAGTCTACTTATGTATCATTTTTGTTAACATATAGATTTTGGTATAGTCCCCCATATTTTTTTTATTCTTATTTTTTTAATAATATTTTTTCATGTGATGGCACATGATTGTTATTATTTGAGGTGTCAACCTAGTTGAAATGTCAAGCTGCATAGTGATGCCTAACATAAAAACTTTTATAAAAAAATGTTCGTGATACAATTATAAATAAAAGGGATAACATTTAAACAATATTTATAAAATGATAAATAAATACATTTATACATTATTAGAAAATATAAGAATAGAAAAAATTGTCATTTAAGAGAAATTGTGTGGTATGGTTGTCTTTTTTTTGTCTTTGTGATATTTCTTGTTTTTGTTGTTGTCTAGATAGAATGATAGGATTTTTTATCACACTAACTTATTTTAAACCCAATTTATTGAAAATATTTCATATATCAAGATTTAAGCGAGAAAAATTCATTTTAATTCTTGAACTTATATATGATTTTCTTAAATAAAACAAAATTAATTTTTATATTATTTATAAAATAAAAATTTTCAAAACATTATTATTCACTTCATATAATTTTTAAATTATTTTTATATACATATTTTTATTTTAAAAAATATTAATTATTATTAGTAAAAGAAAAAAAATCATCTGACATATCAAGTTGAAAATTTCAATTTAAATAAAATATATTGAAATTGTCAAACCAACAAATATTTTTTTATATTTGTTTTAATATTTTATTTAATTTGTCTAGTGAGAAATTCGTCGAAAGCTTCAATAAAGAATAATATGTTGAATATAAACATGATTAAGTTCTTTTGTATTAATACTTAGTGGTAAAAAATTTCTTCGTCATCCTGTTAGATGGGAGTTTTCTTCACTAGGCTGGATTAAAATTAACACTGATGGGACTGCTAAGAAGTATCCTAGTCTTGCTACTTGTGTAGGTATTTTCCGTGGGAGTATGGGTGAGTTTATTGGTGTTTTTTTTTGTTTATTGAAGTTCAGAATGCTATAGTTGTTGAGTTTTATGGTATTAAGTTTTTGGTATTAATACTCGTAGGTGGTGAAGTTTTTCGTCATCTTCCTGTTAGATGGGAGTTTCCTTCACCAGGTTGGGTTAAAATTAATAATGATGGGGCTGCTAGGGGTATCCGGGTCTTGCTACTTGTAGATGTATTTTTCGTAGGAGTATGGGGGAGTTTATTGGTGTTTTTTGTGTTTCTTGAAGTTCAGACTATTATGGTTGCTGAGTTTTATGGAGTTATACATGCTATGGAGGAAGCTCAAAAGATGACACTTATTAATGTATTGCTTGAATGTGATTCTGCCTTGGTTTGTGTTGCGTTTACGGCTAATACTAATGTTTCGTGAATGCTTCGTAATCGATGTAATATTTGTCTTAATTATTTCGTAATAAATTGTTCATTCTATAATATAACAAAAATTAAAATTATGTATTTTGAATTATATAGTTTGAAATATATATTTTATAAATTTTTAATTTATTTTTAGTAAGTTATGTAATAAAAAAATATTTTTTTAATAAAACATTTATTTTTTTAATAATAAAAATATTTCCATAAATTAAGCATATAACATGATTGTAAAAAAAAAATCATAAATATCCTAATGTTTTAAATTTCACAAATAATATACTTTTAATTTAAAAACATAAACTTAATTACAAAACAAAATTATTTAAGTCTTGTGTTCCGGTCATCTCTTGCGTATAACACGTGAAAATCTAGTGTAAACAACTCCCTCATTTATGACGTAACTGATTAATTGTAGTGCACTATGATGTAACTGTTTAATTAGAGTTAAGCCTCGTAACCTCAATTTGGGAGGAGGGAACCCACATTTACTTAACTTGCGCCCATGGAATACTAACTTCATACCCCTTCAATCCTAAAAAAATATATCAGTGTTTCTAACTATAAATGATCAAACATAAAATATTAACTAAAGTTTTATAGTCTTACCTCACCCTTTCACAATCTTAATGCAACATGATCACTATAACTCAATAGTACGTAGGTATCAAAAGGTATGTTAATGAATTCTTAATGCTTATCATGTCCTCATATAGCTTTGTGTAACACATCACAACCAATTTCATTGACAACTTGTTATTTATCTCTTTTGTAAATCAATGTCATTAGTCTCTGTCTAACGTCATCTTAGATAAATCACCCTATAGTCCTAGCCATAACTCTCCTAAATCATTCCATATTAATAAACTTGTTTATTTTAAATATATTATGAAATATTTTTTCAAATAAAAAAATACATTCTGAAATACACATTTTAAAATATATTTATGGATTCATAAATGTGTTTTTATCATGGAAAATAAAATTTAAACCATTAAAACTATCTCATTTTTCCTATTTTTTTTACTTATTTTTTAAACTTTCATTCCTCGTTTGAGCTTGGATCAATTACAAGTTAAAGAAATTGTTTACTAATCTTCTCTAATTAAGACTATAGTTATTGTTACATAATAAGTATCATATTTAATATTTTTTTTAATACTATATTTTAGTGTGAATAATTATTTGAAAACTTTTTTAAAAATCATAATATAACGTAATGTTTGCACTCACTTATATATTACGAAATGTCTTAATTTCTTGTAGATGTGAAGATTTCTAACACACTTTTTTTAGAGTGACAATTCATGCATGGAACTATATATTTATGGGTGAATTTTAAACCTAATTAAACCTTATAAAACTGACTTAAAAGATAAGATTTGTACCCATTTATATATTATAAAATATCATAATCTTTTGTCGATGTAAGATTTAGAACCCATAAAATTTTGGTTAATCTTATAACAATCGTTCTTGAAAACAACCCTCTTGACTTACATGATTTATATATTTGTTCTTTTTCAATAGAAAGTGAAGCATTTAGGTTTCTTATGGCTTTGTAATTTCTACTTCCTTGACAAACTTGTTTTTTTGATCATATGGTATCTGACGTTATCACACTCCACATTTTCCAAGTATTTCCTAACTTTTCAAATTCCATTGATCGACAACTTTGTCCTTGAAAGTCCACACCCCTTGTCATGCGAAGGTCTTACGCCATGCCATATCAAGAAAATTTTCACGTATTTTTGTTCTGAATGCAATAACATCATCCATTACGTTAACATACAAATTAGATTCCATGCTTAAAATAATTCATTTTATATATAAATATTCATTAGAAATTGAATTTTAAACAAACAAATATTTAAGTTTCATATAAGAAATATTCGATAAAAAGTAAGATAAAATTATTACAAGTAGACCACAACTACACATTTTCTTAGCGTGTATTGTAGCGGTATGTTCGATCGACACCATGACGTGTCTCGGTCTCCCTGTCCGAGATGACCGAGACACACTGGTACGACTCTGTCAACCTGGCTAATTGACCGATACACGGTCAGGCCGACCGACGCTTAAATCAAGTTTAGTGAAGCTAAATCATCATTAAGGATTAGGTAATGCAATCCTTAGAGTGACCCACTCCACTAATCAGACCCAATAAGTTAAGTCCACTAAAATAATATAAATAGCACACATCACAAGAAGAAAGATATGTCATTTATTATTGTGCACCTAACCGAATACTGACCACCCGATTTATTGACTTGAGCGTTGGAGTGCCTTCCACATATACCCCAATCCGGTATAGTCCGAGATCAAAAACCGAAAGAGATGCACAAAGATAAGAAAGACTTCAATATGTTTTGATCCCTATATCTTTTAGTACATAACTTTGACATAGAAAATGGTGGTGATCGACAAAGAGACAACTATTAGAGGCAAACACGTCATAACTCTTTACATATGACCGGCCAGGGCCTGTCTCTTATTGTGAAATAATAATAAAAATCTATAAAAAGCATATTTTATTCATTTTTCTGAGAATACACATTTTTTAATACTACTACTGTAACATTATAATATATTTACTGATTGAAACTTTTTGAAATGATATTTTTTCATTGGCCTTGCTTTTAATTTAATAATTTAAAAATGAGACTAAGTCCAAATTAATATTTTAATAAATTTGAATATAGAGTATTCATAACGTGTTATAGATGAAAACAAGGAAAGTGTTGGTAAATAATTCACAAGTGTTACACATGCAAGGATAATAAATAATGAATATGTCTGGTAGCTGTCACTTCTCGATGCCACCACGGTTACTAAAATTACTAAAGTTGGCGCGTGTTGCTTCTAGCATCGGAAACTATTTCAATATTATATATATATATATATATATATATATATATATATATATATAATCGTGAGGAACAAGAGGATAAGATTCATTCTTCATCCTTCATCATCAAATAATGGAGTTTTCCGGTGTTGAAGGTGAGTCTGAAAAGCTAAAGGCAATTTTTCTGCCTTTCATAACGCCGAGTCATCTTGTTCCCGTTGTAGACATAGCTCGGATCTTCGCTATGCATGGCGTGGATGTCACCATAATCACCACACCAGAAAACGCTGCCGTTTTTCAGAGCTCCGTCGACCGTGACGCCAGCCGCGGTAGCTCCATTCGAACCCACCACGTCAAGCTACCGCACGTGCCGGGATTGCCAGAAGGCGTGGAAACCATCAATCTTTCCACTTCAAGAGACACAGCAAGCATACTCTTCGAGACACTCACCAAGACTCTCCAAACTCAATTCCCACAACTCTTCCATCAATTCAAACCCGATTTCATAGTCTCCGACATGTTCTACAGTTGGAGTGTCGATGCTGCGGCTGAGTTCGGAATTCCGAGGCTCATATACGTTGGTGGAACCTACTTCTCTCACTGTGCCATGGACTCTCTCGAACGGTTCGAGCCTCACAAAAAGGTGGACTCGGAAGATCAGAGCTTTCTGATTCCTGGGTTGCCCTACAACTTGCAGATGACACGTTCGCAGATACCCGAACGGTTTAAGACACCCAACAGTTTCTCCGAGATAATGAATAGGGTTAAGGAATCAGAGAAAAGGAGCTACGGATCTCTGCTCAAAAGCTTTTATGCGTTTGAAGGACCTTACGAGGAACTCTACAGGGAAATCATGGGGACCAAGAGTTGGAACGTGGGACCCATTTCTTCCTGGGTGAACCGAGATGCTTCGGATAAGAGTTCAAGGGGGCACGGCAAAGAGGTGGAAGAAGGTTGGCTTTCATGGCTTGATTCAAAGCAGAAGGGCTCTGTTGTGTACGTGTGTTTTGGGAGCATGAAGAACAACTTCTCTGGCACGCAGATTGCAGAAATAGCTCACGGGCTTGAAGATTGCGGCCATGATTTCATCTGGGTGGTGGGGAAAATTGATGAGGGGCAAAGTAAGGCTCTTGTGGAGGAGTTTGAGAAGAGGGTGGAAGCGAGCAAGAAGGGTTTTCTGATATGGGGTTGGGCTCCACAGCTTCGCATTCTGGAGCACCCTGCTGTTGGAGGCGTGGTGACTCATTGTGGGATGAACACGGTTATCGAGACGGTGGATGCGGGGTTGCCGATGGTGACGTGGCCTCTGTTTGCAGAGCAGTTCTTCAATGAAAGGTTGCTGGTGGATGTGCTGAAAGTCGCAGTGGAAGTTGGAGCAAAAGAGTGGAAAACTTGGGGTGATTTTGGGAATGAGATTGTTGGGAGGGAGAAGATAGCAAAGGCGATTGATTTATTGATGGGTGGAGGAGAAGAGTGTGAAGAAGTGAGAAGGAGAGTGAAAGCGCTGAGCGAGGAGGCGAAGAAAGCAATCCAGATCGGTGGCTCTTCTTACAACAGTTTGAAAGATGTTATTCAACAGATGAAGACATTAAAACTGCAAAAGCTGAACCCAAAAGTTGAGGAGCCTGTGGCTTAGCAAGAATTCTGGTTTCTTGATGAAGTTATGAGTTTAATTACAGTTAGCACTCTAATAAATTAATCTTTTATTTCTTTTCATTTCATTTTATTTTATTTTTTAATTTAAAATATTACTATAAATGTTTGTCATTTATTATTTGTGGTGTTAAAGAAACTTTACCGTTTTAATACTGAAGAGAAAATAGTATCAACAGTGAAAATCATACTTTTTATATTGTTTATAATGATATAATCGTATTTTAAATTAAAAATAAAATAAAATATATATATATATATATATTAATTTATTAAAGTGTGAAGTGTATGTTTTTAGTGTTGAGAGTATTATTTAAATAATTTGCATTTAATGGTAAGTTGCAAAAAAGTCATGAAATAAGCTTCCGTATTTGCTTTGGTTGTTGCTACCTCCTCTCACAAAGGCAGAAGTTATGGTTTTTTTATTAGTAAAAAATGAGTGGCAGAAGTTTTGTTTTTCTTAGGTTTAATTACTTTTTTTTCCTATAGTTTAACTATAGTTAAACAAACTATAGTTAATTTGTTACGGTGGTTTTTAGAAAATTTAATTTGATCCTAAATTGTTTAAAATTATTTAAAACGGTATTTTCTGTTAAATATCACCAAACGGTGTTAAGTGGTGCTGATGTGCTTATATTACTTTGGTGAATACTGAATTAGGGTTTAGGTTATTCAAATTGGGGATTTCAAATTTCTGATTTAGGGTTGATTGCTCCCCTGGTTGGATTCTGTGGTGTGCTTCCCTACTTCGATTCCATTCGGAGGTGTGCTCCTCTCATTCGATTTTGTGGTGCGATCGTGAGTTACGATGATGAGCTGCGTTCCCATGGTCGATTTAGATGAGCGATTATGTGGAGTCTGCTGATTGTGCTAAAGTATTCACTAAAGTAATGTAAGCACCATCCACGTAACTTACACGTGTCTATCACATAAGCATCACTTAACGTCGTTTGGTGATATTTAACAGAAAGAATAATTTTGAATACATTTTAAAAAATTTAGGGACCAAATTGAATTTTTTAAAAAACCATTGTACTAAATTGACTATTGCCTATAAATATAGGGACGAAAAAGGTAATTACACATTTTTCTTATAAGTAAAAAATAATTAATAAAATTGAGGTATTTTAAGAATATTTAATTTTTATACAAACAATTTATGTCTTAGTTTCTTGCAAAAACAGAAACATGAAATCCAGACAAATAAATAATAAAAGTCCTCCTTACAGATTCCTGTAAACCTTATCTGAAAAAAAAATTACTTAGTAATTTTTGACATATCTCATGGATATTATGGACTCAGAGACTCAAGACATTTTATAATACAACATATTTTACACAGCAAATTTTGGATAACATGATCATATTTTAAACTACACCATTGTAAAATTTCAATATGATAATCATGTTATCTTTAAATATCATTCTATTTTCATAACTTAGCTACCACACGACTACTCATACACGTAGACGTCGTGCCATTTTTATTTTTGTAAGCATGAAAAACTCAAAATACATCAAGCAACCAGTTGGAGTTGGATCGGCGTAGATCGGGATATCCAAGACTAAACCTTAGCTTCCATCAAGGTATAAACTTTGGACGGGTCGACCACTCCCCTATTGAAAATAATAAAGTTTCTGTAAAACCAGATTTCCCCCACCATCCCAACCCAAATTGTGCTCCACACTTCATTGATCGAATTCGAGGACGAGTTCATTCTTATATATCACAAATACTAATACGAACACGAATACACCTCAAACGATCTATATATTATATAATTATATAAATTGATAATAAAGATTTATGTGCAAAAGAAAGATGTTTTTCACGACGATTTTAAAATATTTGTTCTTTATTTTTAATAATCATATCAAAAATTTATACAATAAATTTAACTTTTTAAAAAATTAATATATTTCTATTTTTTAAATTAATCGTCTCAATAAATATTTTTTTAACTCTAACACTTATTATATTAGTATAATACGATAGTGTCGGTACACACTAAGACAATTTAAAATTTAAGATTTAAGAGAGAAGTCTCGAGGCTCCTATAGATTAATAATTATATACAACTCAAACTCAAAGGTTTTCAATCTATCATTTTTCCTTAATGAATAGGGTTAAGGAATCAGAGAAAAGGAGCTACGGATCTCTGCTCAAAAGCTTTTATGCGTTTGAAGGACCTTACGAGGAGCTCTACAGGACAATCAGGGGGACCAAGAGTTGGAACGTGGGACCCATTTCTTCCTGGGTGAACCAAGATGCTTCGGATAAGAGTGTAAGGGGGCATGGCAAAGAGGTGGAAGAAGGTTGGCTTTCATGGCTTGATTCAAAGCAGAAGGGCTCTGTTGTGTACGTGTGTTTTGGGAGCATGAAGAGCAGCTTCTCTGGCTCGCAGATTGCAGAAATAGCTCACGGGCTTGAAGATTGTGGGCATGATTTCATCTGGGTGGTGGGGGAAATTGACGAGGGTCAAAGTAGGGCTCTTGTGGAGGAGTTCGAGAAGAGGGTGGAAGCGAGCAAGAAGGGTTATCTGATATGGGGTTGGGCTCCACAGCTTCTCATTCTGGAGCACCCTGCTGTCGGAGGCGTGGTGACTCATTGTGGGATGAACACGGTTATCGAGACGGTGGATGCGGGGTTGCCGATGGTGACGTGGCCTCTGTGTGCAGAACAGTTCTTCAATGAAAGGTTGCTGGTGGATGTGCTGAAAATCGCAGTGGAAGTTGGCGCAAAAGAGGGAAAAACTTGGGGTGATTTTGGGAATGAGATTGTTGGGAGGGAGAAGATAGCAAAGGCGATTGATTTATTGATGGGTGGAGGAGAAGAGTGTGAAGAAGTGAGAAAGAGAGTGAAAGCGCTGAGTGAGGAGGCGAAGAAAGCAATCCAGATCGGTGGCTCTTCTTACAACAGTTTGAAAGATGTTATTCAACAGATGAAGCATTAAAACTTCAAAAGCTGAACTCAAAAGTTGAGGAGCCCGTGGCTTAGCGATAATTCTGGTTTCTTGATGAAGTTATGACCCTCCTTTGAACACTCAAGACCATGAAGAATGAAAAACATACCCTTTATAAAAATATAGTAATATTTTTAATTAAAAAATAAATAAAATATTATTTATTAAAATACGTAGTTTATGTTTTTAATATTGAGAGTATTAATATATCAGCTCCAATATTCAAATAATTTGTATTACCAATAAATAAGCTTCAGTATTTGGTTTGGTTGTTGCTGGTTACTAGACAGAAGTTATGTTTGTAAGAATGAAGAACTTGTTCTTGTGATCCTATGTTTAATTATTTTTATTGTGTTAAATTTGCATTCCATAAACACATTTTTCTTTCAGTTTTTATTAAAATTGAGCTCTTAAAACATTTTTTAAGTGAGCACGATATTGGTTTTAATATTTTAAGAAAGTTGGGCATGGAAAGGCCAACTTCCTTTTATTTTTTTATATATTTTTTTTAGGAAACAACCATTGAATGATTATTATTGCAAAAAGTTATATCACTATTTAACAACCATTTATAGTAATATTATAATATTTAAAATTAAAAATTAAAATTAAAATAGTAAAAATATTATTTTATTTGTATATGTTAAGAGTATGTGTTTTATGTATGTAGTGTCAAGGTACGAGAGATGGTGTCATAAAACTTTATTCATTTATTCTTTTTGTAGATGACCTTTAGATTTATTATATGTTTGTAAACTACTCACAAACCATTATTGTATTGCATTATTATTGATACTGACCATTACCCTATTTTATCACTTTATATTGGGTAAGTTATAGAACACTTTATATTGGATTAGCTATATAAGGATGAACCAGATGTGTAACCAACAATATTCATTTATCCACATTCATTCTATTATGCTCTATTAGAGTTTCAGACGACATGCATTCAAAGATATATATAATTTTTAAAATTTAAGATATAAGATATAAATTTATATATAATTTTTAAAATGTAAGAATACGGATATAAATTTGTATATTATATAATTATAAATTATATAAATTGATAATTACGATTTATATAAGTATATTTCATACTTTTATGGAAAAAATATATTTTTTATGATTGTTTAAAATGATTTGTTTTTTATTTTTTAATCATAATAAAATTTATACGATAAATTTAAGTTTTTAAAAAATTAATTTATTTATTTTTTTAAAATTATTTTAGAACTATATTAAAATTATCATAAATTTAATAAATATTTTTTTAATTTAACACTTCACCGATACGTGTATCTGACATGATGAAGACGACTACGTGAACGCAACATATCACATTCATACAATATCGGTTTAAAATTGTTTTTAATCTTTTAGACTTTTTAATGATGTTTGTACAGCTATGATTTTGAAACTATTGTTATATGGAGTGGTGTGATATCTTTATAATCAAATTTCCCATGTGGAAGGGTTATGCACATATGAAATTAAGACAAAGTCTTAGGCATAAGATGAATCTATTTGGTTCCAGTGAAACCAATGCACAACTTACCTTTCAAAAAGGCTATTTCTTCTTTCACTTCCATACTTCCCTCTCAATATTCAATACTTCTTAAAATACTAAAAATAACTTTTATTATATTGATATTTTTCATGTTAAAATAAGTATGATATAGAAAAATTCTTAAGTATAAAATTTAAAAAATATAAATTTTATAATCTAAGATAAATTTATTTAAAAAAATACATTTTAAATTATAAACACAAAAATATTTTTGGATTACAAAATTCGGAAAGTATTTCTAAAATATCTTCTGCATTCTGTATTTTAGATTTTAGATTGTACTTTTACAAAGAAAAAAATATTATATAATTCAAAAAGTATTTATTTGATTTATATAATCTGAAAAGTATAAATAAAAAAGATATATACAAATTGTTAAATCTAATTTTTACTTAAGGAGGACATGATCTTTTATTCTTCAAAATGAAATCAATGTAGTGCAGAATGAGAAGGGACATTCATTCCATGCTAATGTGGAAGCACTTCTCCAAAACATGTTTCTAATACTCCTAATCTCTTTTGTGCAAATATAAGAGAAAAAGAAAACATATAATAAGTATGAATTCAATGAAATAAGTTAATAAAAAATTACTGTATAGGAAAAATAATTTTTTTATATTTAAAAAAATTAAAATTAGTTTTTATGTATGAGATTCTTTTGCCAAATTGTGTAATCTGTTAAAGAAAAATATTTCAATTATTTCAAAATTAAAGAAAAAATATTTAATAAAAAATACCAAGAGTAATTTGAGTTGAAATATGGAGTGCAAAGAGAAAGTCATGGAAGTGGAGGAATAATCTCATAAGTTTTTGAATTCCATATTTTGAAATTAAAGAAAAAATATTGAATAAAAAATATTAAAGAGTAATTTGACTTGAAGTAGGCAGTTTTCTTCCTGCATCCCCACATTTTTCTTCCTGCACTCTCACACTATTATGAAAAGACTAAATCACCCTTATTAGTTTTTAAAATTCCAGAAATATCTTTAATCAAAAAAACCCTAAAGAGGTGCAGGCAAGGATGCTCTCTTGTGCAGCCGTGTCTTTCATGTTCCAGCAGTAGCACGCTTTCATGTTCTAGCAGCAGTGCGACACCTCCAAATCCTTCTCCTTCAATCTCACTAGGGGGAGGAGGTTCACAAGGTGATCGTCTACGTCCCACAACCTCTGTTAGAAGAAGACATGTTAATGAAGATGAAAAACATGAAGAACATGGATAATGACTTCTCAATATCATCATCATCCCACAAATCAACCACATCATATAATTTTTGTTCAAATTCATCAATATTGTTCATGTTTCTACAAATAAAAAATAAATAAAACAAAATCATTGCATTTCGAATCCATGAATCCATAAGTCAAAAAACATTATTCTGGATCCAACAATCCATAATTCAAAAAGATCATTCCAGATTCAGGAATCCATAACACAAAAAAAAAAACAATTCCAGATTCATAAATCCATAATGCAAGTGATGCATTCCAGATTCAGGAATCCATAACACAAAAAAACAATTCCGGATCCACCAATCTGTAATGCAATTTAGGCTTCCGGATTCAACACTCCAAAAAACAACAATTTATGACCTTTTATCTTCCAGAACACCCCCTCATCCGGAAAACACAATTTAATCAATTTCGCATTTATGAATCCGGAATATATTACCGAATCCCAATATCCAGTAACCCCTTTTGAAATTATAGGTCAAGGTTAATGTTGGAATATTTAAAATTGTGAGGGTGCAGGAGAAAAACGTGAAGGTGCAAGAAGAAAAAGCCCTTGAAGTATGGAGTCTAAGAGAAGGACATCAAGCCCATGTAGAAAATCATTTTAATTCCTAATTCATAATACATTCACAAACTTTTTAAAATAATTTTTAATATTTAATAGTATATTTTATGTGAAATACATAAATTATTTAAGTTTCAATACCATCAAATCCAATAGTCAAACTTTAGTCTTTTTATAATAAAATTAAATACAATATTATATATATATATATATATATTATTTTTTAAATTAGATTATAATCATGTTATTTTAAAAAATTGTCTATATTTATAAAATATTTTATTGATCAATTTATTAGTATATTAAATTTTAAAATTTATTAAAAATTAAAATATTATAATAATATTTTTATCCGTCTTTGATTACACATATGTCGTGAAACAATATTATCAGATTATTTATCAAATTCATCTAAATAAATAAATTAAGCAAATACAACACGAATCAGCACACATAATAATTCTTAATACTATTTACTTAGAAAAAATTAGTTTTATATATATATATATATATATATATATATATATACACACACACATATATACTACTACCACTATCTTTCTTTCTATCATAGAATACATTTCACTTGTATTTTCCTACTATCATCTTTCTTTCTATCATAGACAATATTTTACTTTATTTTTCTACTATTACCTTTTTTCTACCACAGAATATATTTTGCTTGCATTTTCCTACTCTTATTTTATTCTAGTCTCAAATATATAACATAAAGTATCACTAATTATATCTGAATTCAGCTGATCTATCTATATAATATTTTAGAATTTCATAGATCATGATGTATCAATTTTAAAAGCATACGTACTGACTTTAAAAAACACTATTCTCCATCATCATTTCCTTAAACAGATTTTTAAAATAATCCCTTGCGTTCCATGAGTTGCGTTAATTAATGTTTCAGCCCAACCCTCTTGCTTAATTAATTGTTTTCCCTTTTTTTTAATCTACTATAACAAGTCAAGAGATAAAAAAACTTTTGAGTCTTTTTTATATAAACCTTAAACCCTAAAAAGAATGAAAATTTGTAAGTTAGACCTCATTAATTTGAATATTTCTTTTTCAGTTATGCTGATGCTATTGTATTATATCACTACAAGAAAATCATGAAATAGAAACCAATTTTTAGAGACCAAAATGATTAGTTACAATAGAAACTAAAATAGAGACCATTTTAAAAACTAAAAAAAAAATTGATTTCTAAATTAGTTTCTATTATTTTCTATTATTGTTAAATAGTTTATAAATTGGTATCTAATTAGCAACTAAGGTTTTAAATACCAATTATTTAGTTTCTAAATTTGGTCTCTAAAACCTTGGTTGCTAATTAGATACCAATTTAGAAACTATTTAACAATAATAAAAAATAATAGAAACTAATTTAAAAACCAAATTTCTTTTTAGTTTCTAAAATGGTCTCTAATTTAGTTACTATTGCAACTAATTATTTTAGTTTCTAGAAATTGGTTTCTATTTCATGATTTATACAAGGTTGAAATAAAAATATAACTTAATTTTTGCATACCACTTTGCATTTGTATTTCAAATATGTTAAGGGGTCAAAATTAAATCTTGACTAATTCATTATAAAATTATGTATATAATCATAGTTTAACAAGAAATAAATAGTAGATCAACACGTGCTGCACGCGCACCATATATAACTACGAGTCTTAATTATAACATTAATTTTCTGTATGACATTGGAGAGAAAGTAGAAGAATAAAAAACGATGTATATATAGAAAAGAAACACAGAAGTGGATCATTCTCCATTGCAGATCAATAATCATGGGGTCCTATGAGATCAAAGATGAAGCTGAAAAGCTAAAGGCTATTTTTCTTCCCTTCATCGCAACCAGTCACCTTATTCCGGTGGTGGACATGGCGAGGCTCTTCGCCATGCACGGCGTGGATGTCACCATCATCACCACACCAGCAAACGCCGCCGTTTTCCAGAGCTCCGTCGACCGTGATTCTGGCCGTGGACGCTCCATTCGAACCCACGTGGTGAAGTTCCCGCAAATTCCTGGTTTGCCAGAAGGTGTGGAAACTATCAACTCCGACACTCCTCCACCACTGACGATGAAAATCGGCGAGGCACTGTCCATTCTCCAGGGCCAATACCAGCAACTCTTCCGTCTCATGCAGCCTGATTTCATTGTCACCGACATGTTCTACCCCTGGAGTGCTGATGCTGCCGCTGAACTTGGAATTCCAAGGCTCGTTTATGTCGGCGCCAGTTACTTTTCTCACTGTGCAATGAACTGCGTTGAAGAGTTTGCGCCTCACGACAAGGTAGACTCCTATCAAAGCACCATTCTTAAATATGTATAGGGAAAATGGAACCTTTTTAAAGTAATCTCATGTTTTATTTGATCCCATGCATAGGTTGATTCGGATGGTGAGAGTTTTGAGCTTCCTGGGTTGCCCCACAAGTTGGAGATGACGCGGTTGCAGTTACCGGATTGGCTCAGGGCACCAAAGCCCTATACCTATCTAAAGAAGATGATGAAAGAATCAGAGAAAAAGAGCTACGGATCAGTGTTCAAGAGCTTTTATGAGTTCGAGGGAGCTTACGAGGAGCATTACAAGAGAGTGATGGGTACCAAGAGTTGGAGTATAGGACCAGTTTCGTTGTGGGTGAACCAAGATGAGTCGGATAAGGCTGGTAGAGGACAAGCCAAAGAAGGAAAAGGAACAGATGAAGTGTTGATTCGGTGGCTCGATTCCAAGAAAGAGAACTCTGTTCTGTATGTGAGCTTCGGGAGCATGAACAAGTTTCCCACCACGCAGCTTGTTGAAATAGCCCACGCACTTGAAGCTTCAGGGCATGATTTCATATGGGTGGTGAGAAAAACCGATGATGGGGATTTTCTGGAGGAATTTGAAAAGAGGGTGCAAGGAAGCAACAAGGGGTATCTGATATGGGGTTGGGCACCACAACTTGTTATACTGGACCACCCTGCCACTGGGGCTGTGGTGACTCACTGTGGGATGAACACTGTGTTTGAAAGTGTGATTGCAGGGTTGCCAATGGTGGCTTGGCCTCTGTTTTCGGAGCAGTTTTTCAACGAGAAGTTGGTGGTGGATGTGTTGAAGATTGGAGTTTCGGTTGGAGCAAAAGAATGGCGAAATTTGAATGATTTTGGGAGTGAGACAGTGAAGAGGGAGGCCATAGGAAAGGCTATTGGTTTGTCGATGGGTGGAGGTGAAGAGTGTGTGGAAATGAGAAGGAGAGTGAAAGTGCTGAGTGATGAGGCAAAGAAAGCAATTCAGAGTGATGGCACTTCTCACAACAATCTGCAAGACCTTATTCAAGAACTCAAGTCACTGAAACTTCAAAAGGATAATAGCAACAGTAATTGAGGAGATACCCTTCATAAGCCCTGTGGAAGATGTTAGATCTTCACAGTTCAACTTTTTTTTTTTTTATATTTTGAATGTATCATGCATGCTTCTACCAGCTATGATCAGGAAGAGAGAAAAAAAAGGAAAATATACTTTTTATTAATAATAAAATTTGATAAGTTTAGAAATAAATATATATAATAAAAATAAATTTAGAATTAAATGATGTAAAAGAATATTAAAATAATAGTATTGCGAAGTAGTGTGATTGTATAAAAATTATAGATTAATGTATCATTATTCAGATAATAATAATAAAACTATGCTTAATTTTTATTTTGAAAAATGATATATTGACAGTTTCGCATGACAAAAGTATTTTTTTTTAAATAATTAATTAGAAACTATATAATACAACAGATTGTTAATATATCAGTTTTTTTCACTTTTCAGCAATTTTTTCACCAATTCTATGTTTAGTTTAACATTATTGTGAGGCATTTAAAGAAATGAACAAGAGACTAGCCTAACAACATTGATGACTGTGGTCTTGTTGAGTACAATTTGTTGACACTCTCCAATGTAAGTTTTTTTAAATATTTTACATATAAAATTGACTGTGTAATTTTAAGTATTATTAAATTCTTGTAAGACTTATAAACTTTTATAGGATTTTACAATGATAAAAAATCCTTGTTAATAATATTTTATATATTGATGATATATTAACACTTTGGATAGCTGTAATTTTTTAACCAAAAGAATAATTTAATATTCTTTCTTCACTCACCATCTTTTATCATATATTTTTCCTGTTAAATTTTTTCTCGATTCCAACGGTTTCAATACTGAAACGTACGTTATTAATAAATGTATTTCAGATATTTGTATGACATGAGGTAAAATACTAAAACCCTAAATCCTATGTTTTATTAAGTTTATTTATATGTTTATATTTTGTTCTCAAGTTTCTTGGATCCTAAAGTGTAAAAATTATTAATCAGAGAAATAAAAAAAAAATTCAGAAGAAGAAGCATAAAGATGAAAATGAAAATAATAGTGTTTATTTATTTATTCTCATTGACTCTTTTATGTAAAGAAAATAGATGATTGCTAGAAGATGATGAAATCATATATTTATATATTTATATTTGTTTCAGTGAAGTTATTAAAGTTATTAATTGATGGATTAAGTTTTAATAAACTTATTAAATATATAATAGATATTTATAATTTTTTTATTCAATTTTTAATATTAAATATAACATAAAATAAAAAATATGGATAATAAAGCGTGTGTATTTCCACTAATGTTAATTGATTATTATTGACGTGTTTATTTGTATTTTTTAGTATTTAATTTTAAAAATAAAAAATAGCGTCATTCTTAATAATGTTGACATTTGTTTTTAGATGAATAAAATTAGAGTTCTCACCTATTAAAGTTTTTGTTTTTGTACTTGAGCGATTGTAGTTCATTTTTTATCATCAAATAATACAGATTATTCTTCTCTTTTATCGTGATTCTCTCTGGTATAAACATCGTCGTTATATGAAAACTCTTCAGCAAAAATAGAAGTATTATTCAACCAATATTACTCAGCAAAAAGGCAATTTCTTCATTTACGATATCATTATGACATGCAACATAAGCAAAATTTAAAATTCAATATTGTTTTGATTTCATTTTTCTTAGGCATCCAAAAGTGATTTTTATACATTCTTGATTTCAAAATCTGGAAGGTCATTTTCATATTTCATTTAAGTTTTTGGATGGTCATATCCAGAAGTGAGTTATGAGTTTCGGATTTTCATATTCGAAATGGTCTGTTGTAAATGGTACAGAAGAGTGAGATCAAGAACTTATTTATGTTTGCTTACGGATCTTGACATCCGGAAGGTAGGTTATTTTTGTTGTCCTAGTAAGCTTTCGGATGGTGAAATCCATAAGTGACATATTAGTTCCAAATTTGTATATTCAGAACTTTGTGATTTGACTTATGGATATGAATATCCGAAAGACAAATTTTTTCATTCATTAAGGACAAAACAAACATTTTACGTGAGTGTGTTGGGTGCAAGTTCGAATTGATATGGTACAGGGAGAATCAGCCATCAAAGAAACATGTCATATAATGTTGGAGTGCATTGAAAAAAAAAGGCACTAACAGGTTGGGCTTTAGAAGTCTACATGTTCTTGACAAGATTGTTTCTTCCTGCACCTCCATACCTTCTTCTCTCACCTCCATATATTTCTAAATTTCCAAAAATGCCCCTCCATAATATTCTAGATTATGTAATTCGGAAGTCATTTTTTAAATTTGTAATTAGCTTCCGGATTACATAATCCGAAAGTTTTTTTTCATATGCATGATTAATTTATGGATTACATGATCCGGAAGTCTTATTTAGCTTCCGGATTATGTAATCTGGAAGTCTTTTTTCAAATGAGTTTCTGGATTACATAATCCATAAACTACTTTATGGGGGTGACATAAGAAGGATAAAAATGTATTTTCATGTTGTGTGGAGATAGCAAAAGAAGATATGGAGGTGCAGGAAGAAACAGTATCTTGACAAAAGTTGTTGGCAAGTGGTTCTTGCACCATATGAATCTTAACTTGCATCTTATAATTTTTTTATTTTATTTTAAATTATATTCTTTTTCAGATTTAAAAATTGAATTTAAAAAAAATATAATTTAAAAGTCAAAATTTCGTTATGGAAAAGAAGATTTGAAATGAAAAAATACATTCTGAAAAAGAAAATCCACAGCACAAAATGTGAAAAATGCCTTTTGGAAAAAAAATCTAGAATTTAAAAATATGTTATGAAAATCCAAATTTAATAACGTACTGTGGGAAAAAAATTCAGAACACAATCTAAAAATGTATTGCAATTTCCAAAATTCAAAAATGTTTTTTTTTATGACATTGAAAAAAAATATTATGGAAATTCAAATTCAGAATATTTTCATAAAAGAATTTTGGAAGTATTTTATCCACACACTCCTTTAATTTAAAGTTATTTTCATAATTTCAGAGGGGCATTATCGTCATTTCATTAACAGATTGAATGCAGTTGGAATTGATATGGTGCAGAGATAATTTGCCAAAGTTGTTTGGTCCTTGATCCAGAAGATATTGCTTTTGGGCTTCAGTTTCCTGACTACACAATTACTAACTGACTGTTTCTTCCTGCACCTCCATACCTTATTCTCTCACCTTCATATATTTTTAAATTTCCAAAAATGTCCTTCTATACTATTTCGAATTACCGGAAGTCATTTTTCAAATTTGTAATTAGTTTCCAGATTACATAATCAGGAAGCCTTTTTTCATATGCATGATTAATTTTCGAATTACATAATCTGAAAGTCTTATTTAGCTTTCGAATTACATAATCTGAAAGTCTTATTTAGCTTTCGGATTATGTAATCCATAAGTCTTTTTTCAAATGAGTTTCTGGATTACATAATCCAAAAACTACTATATGGGGTGACATAAGAAGAATAAAAATGTATTTTCATGTTGTGTATGGAGGTGGCGGAAGAAGATATGGATGTGTAGGAAGAAACAGTCTTACTAACTGCACCTATACAAAGAATTGAAAAAAACTAATATACCCTTCATCGCTGCACCTCCATTTTTCATCCGTGCACTCTTTGGAAGGAAGAGGAGAGAGATATGTTTTAAAAAGTTATTTTTAAAAAAAAATATTATATATACTTTGCCATATGTTCCGAAAAGCTTATTTAAAAAAAAACTTATTATAGGAAACATCTTATATATTTTAGAAAGTTTGTCCCAAATATATTTTATATGCTCTCAAAAAACTATTTTGAAAATCCTGTTATTACATAAAAAAGCTGAATTAAATTATTTATAATATTAAAAAAGATATTCAAAAATAAGATGTTGATTCTTAATACTTTAAATTACTCAAAAAATTTAAACAATTTAGATTAAATCAAAATTTAGTTTAATCTTATTCAACCATTAATTTGTGCATTTTACTACCCTAGTCCAGTGGTGGTCACAGTTTTTACTTATATATATACCTCCACATTACACTCTCTCCTTATTATGAAATCACAAAATAACATTTTAAAATCTTTCAAATTACTGTAAAAAAAAAACTAATTATATACTCCGAGTTATTGTGGAAAAAAAATCAAATTTTATTTTCTGTTATTATAAGTACATAATCAAACAATAATTTTCAATAAAAAAAAAAACTCATTCCAAAAGTATATAATCTTAATAAATTTTATTAACCACTGGATTAGACCAAAGATAAATGGTTCCTTTAGCATACAAATCATGAACAAATTATCTAGAATTTGCCCCATGTTGACATTTTATCATCTCTAGGCTATAAAAGTATTTTGTAGTGAGAACATTTGAGTTAATTGTAATTTTAAAAATCAATTTCAAATTACACATAAAATATATATTTTTAAATGATTCTAGAATGTATAATTCAAAAACATTATAGATAGTAATTTGCAAAACATGAAAAATATTTAAAATTTCACTTTTGTCATTTCACTAGGAGATATGAACAGAATGACAAATTAAAAAAAAGTTGTTATTATTTCACTATTATAGGAACTATAAATAGAATTACAAATATATAAAAAAGAAGAAGCAAAAACCTCATGTTCACTTAGTAATACAAAGATAGAAACTCATGAAAGACTTAATAGATTTAGTCATGAAATCAAAAGTTTTGTATCGCGCAATATATTTAAGTGATAAAATTTAAATCAAACATTTAAAGAGAAGTCAATTATAAATAATACACGTCATTTATTCTTTAAAATTAAATAAACATTTAATTTTTAAGGTTTACACTACTAAAAATCATTAAGGCTCAGTTTGTTTTTATGGATGTAATGTTCACAAAGAAAGAAGTGAGAGGATATCAGTTGTTTGGATCCCGGGTGTTGCAAGGAAGAGGAAGAGAAAGTATTAGCTGTAAACAGTAAATATCCTCTACCCTCAAAATGAAAATAGGTAAAATGTGTTTGTTTCCATCGATAAAAAGTTAAAGAGTGAAGAAAGGTGAAGAAAGTCTGAAAAACAAAGTATAAAATTGCGAAAAATTAGATGAATTCCACAGTCAGACTTTGTTCTTTCAATTGCGAAGAAATGTGATTTTTAACACAGTCAAATCATAACCTACATCAAATAAATATAATAATATCTATTCTTTCATTTTAAAATAATAAATATTAAATTCATAATAAAAATACATTTAATGTTTTATTAATATCTGTTTATTGTTAAATAAATAAAAAATTTAAAATAAAAATAAAAAGTAAATTAAATTAAATTTTGATAATTTATTTAATATACTTTATTTTGAAATATTATTTTATTTATTTATTAAGGTTTTGTAATAATTTTTTATTAATTTAATTTTTTTAATCTTAATTTAAATTTTCAAAATTTACAATTCAATTACATGTATCACATCTCTTTCCCTTTTTCAAACAACCCCACTTTCCTTTCAAATCTATCCTTTTCCACTCCCTCAAATAAAAAACCAAATAAAAACCAAATTTAGAAACAAAAAATTATTAATTTCTATAGTGACTAAATTAAATATTATTTTAGAGACTAAAAAAATTATTTGTATCTAAATTAGTTTATATTATTGATAAATAATTTTTAATTGTATCTAATAAACTACTAAGTTTCAACTATCAATTATTTAGATTTTAAAATTGGTATCTAAAATCGTGGTATCTAATAGATACTAATTTAAAAATTATTTATCAATAATAGAAATTAATTTAGATACCAATAATTTATTCAGTTTCTAAAATAGTATATATTTTTATAATATAACAACTAATTATTTTTTATCTCTAAAATTGATTTTTATTATTTGATAATTGTATAGTGTTATTTATTTATTTTATACAACTGAGCTATTTATGTTATGGGCCTGAGGGTGAATTATGGAGTTAAAGGAGTGGGCTGATACATGTATACAATTCCTATAAAAAAAAGGCAATTTCTCCCTCCACCATATCAATTTCAGCATGCACCAATCAGTTCTAGAAAATGATAAAAATACTTCTTCTAAATGACGAAAATAACCTTACGCAAAAATGGGAAAAATTATTTTTGAAACTTTTATCTGAAATATTTTGGATTTCAATTTTCGGAACATATTTTTGAAATCTGAATTTTTTTATCCAGAATGTATTTTTAGTTTTGTGTTCAGAATTTTTTTTCCATCATGTATTTTTTTATTTCTGAATTATAATTATTATTTTGAATTTTTTAATTTGGAATAAGGGTAGTTTTGGAAATTTAAAAAATTGATATGGTGGAGGTTAAAATGGATATGGTGTAGGAAGAATTTGCCATAAAAAAATAGTATTTTAATTTAATTTGAGATTTTCAGTCCAATTTCATATTATTTATTTACATTTTCTTCATGATATTGTGTGTATGTAATTGAATGAGTTTTCAACAAGAACAGCCCTATTGAAACTGAGTCTACATAAGCAGAACCTATTACCAAACAACATGAACTGGGTCCATTTTATATATATATATATATATATTTAGATTTATTGAGTTTATATTATAACATAAAACAGATAGATTGGGTCCTATAGCTAGGACCTCTGCAATATATTGATCTGAAGGAGACTCTAGCAAGGTGTCAAAAGCAAGCATGATCCCCCATTGATGCTAGAACAACACTTTGACTCAGAATAACAAAACAACATTTGACCTTTTTCGCTACATGGCTGTGTACTGAGGAACCACTTTGGATTGTAGTTAGTAAGAGCACATGAAAGAAACTGTGAGAAAAGACAAGCCAAGCTAGTTTCCTCAGAACAAAATGCCGCCGCCGTTCGAATTCGAAAATCATATTGGAGCGTGCGTGTCCTTCTGATCAAACCAGACTTTGTATTCGTGTGTAGAACCATGAACTATATCTATCTATTTATATATATATACACACACGAGTTGTCACACTAAAAGTCTAAAAGAGTCTCACCTTAGTCCTTGTCTTCAAATGTTGTTCTTTTCATTGAAAATTAGGTTTCGGTTTCACACACTTTGGCGAAGTGTCTTTCTCTTCAGTGTTTTTGTAACTGTTAGTTTTGCTTTCTATTATTATCTGTGTTGCAGACCCAGGACCAGGACTCGAATAATAAACTTTCTTGTTTCAATGTTTGAATCAGAATATATATATATATATATATATATATATATATATATATATATATATATATATATTCTGAGA
>Ga0123342_1000935_pt1 | contig 48599 bp, 21 predicted proteins | sample Turbeawhitnodule_FD_89960 | JGI IMG/M metagenome (GOLD analysis project Ga0123342, IMG submission 89960) | Root nodule microbial communities of legume samples collected from Mexico - Turtle bean Mexico white nodule | ecosystem: Host-associated > Plants > Roots > Nodule | place: Mexico: Nepantla...
AAGACATAAAAATATGTGTTCCGAGTGCACGAATTCGAAATCAAGTTCTTGTGTATGCCAAAGTTTCTTAGGAATTTTATCTACAAATTTTTCTCATCAAACTACTTTATTATTATATATAAAAAATTCCTAAATAATTCAATTTCACCTACAAATAATATTCTGATACGTAAGCCCAAATTTATCTACAAATCTATATGTAGTAGGTAATCAAAATCCAAAATCTTTTAAAATAGAAAAGACAAAACATATTGAGTATAAATCCTCCACAAAGTCAAGAAACATGAAATTGTAATCACAAGTAGACTAAAAATAAAAAATATAAAACCATGAATTCCAATGATAAATTATGCAAAGCCATTCTTGAGAAAATATTTCCTGATTTGGATTTCCGAAACATATTTCCAAAGTATGAAAATATTTTTTTAGAATGCATTTTCGGATTGTGTTTTAGATTTTTCTTTTCGAAAAGTAATTATTGCATTATAAATTTACTTTTTCAGAATGACATTTTGATTTTTGATTTTTTTTTAAATTTGGATTTTCAAATTCAAAATAGAGTATAATTTTGGAAAATTTGAAAAGTAATTAGATGGAGATTGAAATGGGTACCGTGCATTAAGAATTTGGCATGAATTAAATGCCACATAAGCTTCCTATGTTCGGATAGAGAGCCACACCACCATTAATTAGAGGTTTAACAACCATAGTTGTTGACCTAGAACTTGGTTTTTCCCAGATTTAAAATCAATGCATGTGATGTTACTTTCAAATTAACTGTATAAATAATATAATTTTAATTTTAAAAATAACCGGTTTACTTTTCGGTTTTAATAAAATGTTAATTACTTTATTTTATCTTATCACAAAATAAATTATGTCAATACTTGTCTTGTCTTAATATAAGAAAAAAATAATGTATTTATTCATAGAAAAAGGTTATTTTAAAAAATATATTTAAATAAGTAACTTATTTATTAGTCTGATATACAGGCGCTTCCCGCTAGTATTTATAACAAAAAATAGTTTCACACAGTTTAAAGTATTAAATTTTATTAATCTTTTAATATTTGTTTTAAAGTGTCCTTGTTATTAATCTCGGAAATAAAAGTACATATTATAATATTATTATTAAATAAAGTAAAAGTGGCAAAAAATTTGTTTATATTTAAAAATACAGTAGTGTTTTTTCTGTTTATAAATGAGAACTGAAGCAGTATATAAAAAATGTATATGTTTCAAAAATTTTGACTCTAAAATTATTTAGAAAAAAAAATTCAAATTACGCAGTTGGGAATGCTTCTAACCCACATAGAATTTAGTTTTTTTTCCCACACCTATGAAGTTGGAGGAAGAAAGTATGTGAGTGCTTAAGGAAATTGTCCTAAATCTAATATGCCATGGAGTGAGTTTGACATTGGAACATGATTTTGTACTTGAGAAACCATTGTAGCAAAGAACCTTTCAACCCTAATTCATTTAGAGTTGCAACTTAGAACAAAGCTTTTATTCAACCATCATCCTAACCCAATGAATTAGTCTCATCACTATGCTAGAAAAAAGATTACAGAACCAGAAGGGTAAGTAGATGCACACAAAACAAAGTAAATTTTGGACAAATTGATCATATACATTTACAAGGTTATGCCCAAGATAGTGAACTATAACTCAAGCAACATAGTTATAAAATAATCTTTACCAGAGAAGAGGGTACATGTTACCAAAATAGACTCTACCAATTAATTTCCCCCAAAGTAAAAAGTTATTTACACAAAAAAATAATAAAGCAAAATTTCGAAAAAATAATAGAGAAAGAAAAGAACACTATTAACATTTCAATATGCCAATACCAATGCTATCATTGTGCCAAACAAATTCTACGGGAACTGAATCAAAATTTACAAAGAAATCAGCATTCTTGGGATTGACCAGATATTGATGTTTTAGCAGTGTTCTCTTCGAGCAATGGTGCTGTGGTTGTCCTTTCCACGCTTGATACTTCTTGCTCACTATCTTCATTATATCTATCCACACTGTGCAAAAATATTCCTGCAATAATGCACAATAATACCAGGACACATGCCATTCAGAAAGCTCTTCCATTTCCATATATTACACATTTATGAGTTTATTATGATGACCATGGTATTTTAACCAGTTCTAATGGCCAAGCAAGATCCATCACCATGGTGTGCAGAAATATAGGTGAGGTACGTATAAAGAATTCACTAGGGTAAGAATAGATTTCAATAGAGAATTTGATTATAAATTATCCACTAACAAAGTCTTTGTTAAAACTCACATTGTTGTAAGATATGAATCTTATTATTACCAACTAGACCAATCTTTCACATTCATCATGATATAAGATTAGATGCATTACTAGAAAATCATTAAATAGAACCAATTTTAGAGACAAAAAGTAATTAGTAGTTATATTGACTAAATTAGATACTAATTTAGAGACTAAAAAAATAATGAGTATCTAAATTAGTTTATATTATTGATAAATAGTTTCTAAATTTGTATCTAATCAGTAACCAAAGTTTTAATTACTAGTTATTTAAATTAGCTAAAACTTTGGTAGCTAATTAGATATAAATTTAGAAACTATTTATCAATAATAGAAACCAATTTAGATGCCAATAATTTTTTTAGTCTTTAATCTAGTCAATATAACAACTAATTATTTTTTGTCTCTAAATTTAATTTCTATTTGATGATTTTCTTATAGTGATGTGACTTGTTCTCATTTGCTTTTAGGTTCGGTTGGACATGATTTCTACAATCATCAAGGTTGCTTTAGTCCAGCCCCTTTTTCTTATGATATGATTAAGAAATTAGTAATGTGATATGGTTGTGGCAAATCAATAAGAAGTTGCATAAAGACTTACCTATAAACCATATTGCAGCTGCTGGAAAAAATATAGTTGTAAGAATCAAGGCAGTCGTCCTCCAGTTCTTAATTTTGTCCTGCATTATCAATGTATAGAACAACCATTTTGTCATTTTCTGGAAAAGTAACTATTTTCCCTTAAAATTTGTAATGAATACACCTTAGAAAAAGACCAACCTGGACAACTCCAACAAGAGGTGAGGAAGGTACATCTCCAAAGATATGAATAGCAACAGTAGATAAAGCCATAGACAGTGGCCTCAAACTTGGTTTAACACAATGGAGACACACGTAATTCACAGGAGCCTAAAAACAAAATTACAAGGTAAAAATTAAAGAAAGTGTGAAGCAATTGGACCATGAGTTCTAATGATCACAAACTATAGCTTTAAACATAAAATAATGTAACAGATAACTATCTGTGCTAGACTTAGTGTACAAACTCTATTCCATTTCCATTAAAAAAATGATCTTTTAAGGCATCATGTTAAAGAAACAGGAAATGTATACTAACCAATGGATAAAAGAGAAAAAAGGATAAAAAACTATTAATCTGGAAACAAGTACAAGAAAGAGAGTTTGGAACTACAGATGCGCCATCTATGCACTGTGCAACGACTGTGTGCACTGTGCACCACCATTTTTTTGGTGCCAAGTTTATGTTTGGTCAGCTTCGGAGCAGAATTCATTTTCACCTCATGATGTGTGATTAAGCCAGACATCCATTTGGTCAAAATTTATACTCCAGACATATTTTACATGATTTTTCCCAGGATAATGGTTTTGATATTGTTGATAATATTTTAAATTAATTAGTTAAAAAGTTTTGATAATATTTATTTCATACTCTAAACTAAAACATTCCGGGAGTTATAATAGAGTTTAGAAAATAATTTTCTTGAGAATAAAACATTCCTGAAAATGTTTTTTATAACCTTCTAACCAACGCAGGAATAAACATTCCCACTTGCAAAAAGATTCCGTGAAACAAATGCTTCTTAAGATGATAAGCATCTATATAGTTTAGTATGTCATACTATAAAAAGGTAAACACGAAGAAATTCTTGAAGAGAATGGAATGTACCTGAGTGGCAAAAACAAGTAGTTCACCAATAGCAAAAAGAGCCAGGAAGCCATACTCGCTTCTAAATAAGAAGGCACCAAAACAACATGCGCCACCAACAAGAGTTGATAATGATAGAAGCTGCAAAAAAAGTTGAACATGTTCATGAAAGAGAAAGGGAATTTCTATAAGAATTTTATAAGTGTTATGTGGAGATCACAAAATAAGTCAGTATGCAGGGCCTAAGAGTTCAACTAATTATCCCATTACAGCTTAGATGGGTGTATTCGAGAAAAACGGAGTTAAAAAACACTGAAATCTTTCTTTGAAAACATTTTGAAAAATTGATAAATGAAATTTACTTGCAGCAGACTTTGATAAAAGGGTTCCCTTATTTTATGAAAAAGTTATTTTTTACAAAATTTCAATACTGAGAACATGATGTTAAAAGCATATATGAGGCATACTTTGATCAATGAAGAATCAGATAAGGTGACTGAAAACAAATTTTCCTACTCAGATACAACAACATATACTCCTAACCTCTTACTGCAGTCTAGTACAGAAGATTTTGTTGAGGCAAAATCCCTCTTTTTGGTCAATTAAAACGTGGTCACTTAATATTTATAGATGACTACAGTTTATGTTAGGGACAATGATTCAGGCAGTGCAGTTTAGGCAATGCATATAAACTTGTACAAAAGAAATGCTAGAATTCACTCTCTGAATTCGAATACCAACCTTAAATGCGTTTGATATTGTGCTATTCATGTAGTCAAGAAGAAAGCCTCCTCCTAAGCTGCCCAATATTCCACATACAACAGTAACTCCCCCAAACATCATATCTGCATTAGCCTGCCAAAGTAAATTGTTCTTAGTACAATTATTTGATATAATAATAGTACAGCAATAATATTGCATATCACCTGCAAATTTTAAAATTAATGGGAGTATACTTATTTTAAGCAAGTAAAAAGACATAAGAGATAGAAGGAACAACCGTGTTAATGAAATCTTATGTATAGTTGTGGTCATATGACAAAATAAAATCTCACCATGTTATATATACTATAACCAGCTTTGGGCCCCCAATACGAGTAAGCACCTATTACAAAGTTGTATGCTATGTAACCTACAAATGGACATTCATGTGACATAATTAAATTATGGCAAAAAAATATGATTGTTGAACATGGTATAATATAGGTAGAGGATATTGATATATGAAGTTCCCAAAGAAGCTAGGTATATGCAGCTTCTAAGATGAATTTAACAACACAAACTAGATCAAAAGAAACTAGTAGATGCACATAGTAGATCAGTAGGAGGACGAAATACCTAGAACATTGACGACAAAAATCTTGTCAACAAGCAGTTCTTTGAAGTCTTGCAGAAATCTTGAGAACTGACCTAATACTGTGGTTGCATATTTTGACCTAAGATAAGACAGGTATTAACAAAATATAATTTTATGAACATTATTCAGTGAGTTATATCAGACACATACAGTCAATCAATAGAGGTAAAAAGAAATTAGTAAAGAAGGACGGTGGGGGTAATCATCCTCAGGTGGAGGGAGAGGATTTTATCCTTAATAAAGATAATGCTTCCATTGGCTAATGGCCAATAGGCCATATACTCTATAAAAACAGCACTCAATAAACCAAGAATGATTTATTATTGTTCTCACCTGGAAGGTTCATGTGAGTGTTTGTCTCTGAACTCTGCCTTCAAGGACAATGTTTCATCTTTTCCATTTGAAGCATTCACATCTTTTCATAAAATAAGTGAATTTTGTTAAGTTCAACAAAAGATATTGTGAATCAGCAGCAGACCAATAAAACAGAAATGTAACTTCAGTAAACTGAAAAAATTTAGTGAGATTTGAGCTGTCCCAGAGAAAATGCATATGGATTTCTAAACAATCATGAAACGGGGGAATGGTTACAAAAGAACTTCTAACACAGACAATTTCGAGCCTTCCAAAATTTTGATTAGTACACGCTTACATCTTTGTAGTTTATAAAGCAAAATGTCTCTTCTCTCTACTAGTCTTCAAAGGAAGGGCAAGAGAAAACTGAGGAAAACATGTAAACCTAGTTGTTCATCTGAAGGTCTGCTCAACAACTAGGGCATCTTGGGAGAGGAATAGATTTTAACCTTTTTTTAGATAAAGTCACAATAATACAACTGAAATATAAAAAATAAGGATCGGGAGTCCTCCAATAAAGAGAGAAGAAAAGGTACTTCATAGTACAAGAGAGATAACAAGCGCAAAAATAAGTTTAAAGAAGCAATGAAGGAATAGCATGGGCACATCCTACGAGAGATAAGCTGGTTAAAATCAATTGCTAAAAAAGTAAAATTTATTAATTTTGTATGAAACTGGTATAGAATATCTATCATTTAATTTTACTGAAAGACAAAAACCAAGAAGACAAACGATAAAATTCTGTGCTTAGACCACAATGAGCTATTTATAGAGGATAACACATAACTACAAAATATTCATATCTATTAGGCTAACAACACAAATACAAAATCAAACTAAGCGATCTTAATATCAACGGTTACCATATAAATACAATTTTGACATATCTACAAGATTCTAACACTCCTTCTTAAGAGCTTACATATGTATCATATATGTCAAACTTGTGACAAATGTCATCAACACAAGACTCCTTGACAAATGAACATGTTAGTCAATTAGTTGCTGAACTGGACAAAGTAAATAATAACAAAGATTCACAAGGGCACGATAGGTGTTGGTAAGACAGGTGTTGGAGAGTAAAAAACTACTTGGACATTGCAGTGGCTACTGGAGAACTAAATTGGTCATGGCGATTACCAGAGAGCAAAAATACTTAGAGAGACGGTGACTGCAGATAGCAAAAAATACTTGAAGAGTGCAACAACTGTTGTAAGCAAATATACTCAAAAGGCATGACAATTGTTGAAGAGCTCGACAGCCAGAGAGCAAAAAATGCTTGGAGGTGTTGGTTTTCACACGACAAGGTGATGTCAATGGTGGAAGTCATCGGCTAGAAAAAGCTTGCTGGAAATTCGTTGTTGGTGAACAATTAAACACAACAGAAGAACAGAAACCAAAAATGCTACATGGTTTCTAAAAATTTACATTAATTCCTATACATAGTAGTATATTGCTAGGGACTTTGATATTATGGGGTGCCTAAGTCCCACATTGAGTAACTTGGAATGCTTGGTGGAAAATTTAAGTGTTTGGTTTTCCCCCTTTAATAGCTAGCTTTTGAGAGTGGGTTACCCAAGTGTTAGGGTTCTTATCAATTAGTATCACAACTAGTTGTCTGTTTAAAAAACCCTAGAGTGAAATCCCTGACAAGATGTTGATTCTTAGAGGTGGTACTATGATATGGGACTTAGGTATTATTATGGGGTACCTAAGCCCCAGATTGGGTAATATGGGATACTCAATGAAGTATTTATATGTTTGATAGTTTTCCCTTAACAGCTAACTTCTGGGGGTGGGTTTCCAAAGTGCTTAGGGGCTTATCATGTTCATATTTATTATTATTATTATAGATAACACATTTATAGTTTTAAATTTTAAATTTTAAATTATATGTTCAATGGTAGATATGCTGCCATGTACATAGTACTCAGCATGGAAGTGAGTCTATATTAACATTACTCTTTCTTTATAGAACTTTCATCCACATAAATTTGTATTAGACGCAATTCCAGTAAATACTGTTTCCAATATGGAGGAATTTCTTTGGCTTTGTAGCACCACTCTAAAACATAATGTACCTACCTTGAGCTTCTGACACAGCTGTCTCAAGTGTCAGTTCCTTTTTTGAATCCGTAGGGGCAAAACCTGGATGCACAAGTAGTTTAGTGATGGGAAACAATGCTAGGGAACTACGGGAAATAAATGCAGAAAAAATGCGCACCTTTCAACTGCAAAGGCTTCATAACAAATCCCAAAATAGCAAACGGAAACATCAATATAGCTTCCACCCAAAATGCATATCGCCAACCAAGATGGCCTCCAACCTGTTTATAGACAATGAAAGTATAAAATAAGAAAAAACCACATTAAAAGCAAGTAAAAAAAGAAGAGATACATGGTTGTTGCTAAAGTATAAGTATGGTACAGGAAAATCTTTCCTTTACCTACACACATACAGGTCCAACATTGGGTTTCTATTGTAATTGAAAGGGGAGGAGACGGTTGTCATTCCAAATTTATTATCAATGGACTACTTGTACAACCTTTCTACCTTTAAGGACTTTCCAGTTTAAGATTTGTCTTGTCTAAAACATTATACTTTTCATTCAATTTTCAAATTTATAGAGAACTATACTGTCAATCTATATATATATTATTGAAACTATATATCAATTACAATTTAATACTGGCAAATAAAATAAAAGGAAATCTTACCAAACCACCATAGACATAGCCAACTGCATATCCTGCTGGTATGCACATGTAAAATGTACCAAGCCACACCGTTTTCTGACACACACACACACCAATGTAAGATAGGTTTCCACCATAAAGAAAACAATAACAAGCACAATGACATAAAACATTTCAACTACCAAGAATGGTAGGGAAAACATCAGTCAGCTTTATAAGATATTATATGTACAAACTATTAAAATGTTGAAAGGAGAAAGCATATAACTAATGTAGATCAACTCTCCAGAATGATTAAAGCAAATATTCCATAGGTTTTGCCAAAATGGAACACCAATGACAACTTGTTAAACAACTATTCTAATTCTTTAAAGTATAATTTTAATAATTCAGTCCAAAATGTGATTGCACAAAGCAAATAGCTCCACGATTTAAAGGAATTTATGCTGAATTAACATTTATTCACATCATATTTGTACATGGAGCTATAATTGAACCAGGATCCCATAAAAATTGCTTCAGAGTTCAATAACTAAATGTACAAGATGGCTACACATGAGCATAATAGACAATAGAAACATTCTAAGATGATTACCAGGAACAGAAACAAACCTGTGAAGCTGGGGCATTGTCATCAATGAAAGGTGCTGCAAGACTTATAAATGAAGCCTCACCAACACCAACAAGCCTGTAGATAAATACGAATATAAAAGGAAGCAAAATAAGATTACTCTTGAATTGTGTACTATATTATGTATGTATACAAAAACCATGGAGTTCAAAATATAATGGAAGACACTTACATGCGGCAGACTGCAATGGACCAGAAATTGAAAGAGAAACCACAACACAAGGTTGCAAGAGTCCAAACGGATAATCCAACTCCAATAAGTCTAAATGGGTTTACACTGCAAAACATTAGAATTATATAATGATTAAACATTTATCTAAGCCAATGATAGCACTTACAAATCAGATAAACAATAGTCAGTTTGCACAACAGAGATCAGAAATTTTCATTATTAGATGATTATGTCTAACATAGGAAACCTAAATTTAATGGAAAATAGGTTAAACCATGGGTGAGTGTGGTTAAATATATGCTGCAAAACATAAAAGACATACACAGTCATTAATTTAAAAGGATAAAAAGTCAAACTAAGGGGACATTCTGAGCTTCAATATAACAGATCAGTGGTTGTTCAAAAGCTTCTTCAATTTTCAGAGGTTTCATAATGTCATGAGTTGACAAAATATCTTCTGAAGCATTAAAGGTTGAATATTTAAGTTAAATAAACCTAAAAGAATCCAACAAATAAATGAGTAGTTGCTGATGTATAGCTCAAGAAAACTAAACCAAAAATATAAGCAGCCTTTATGCTTGGACTTAAATGTCTACATCATAAATTGGTTATCAGTATGCTAATCCTTTAGCCATAACAAATCTGGAGTTATATAGACAAGATAAAAACCAGAGATTGTTCACATCACTGAGTCTAAAGTAGGATTAGCCCAAGCTTGACGATTGAGCGGGAAGAACTTAAGTAACTATGTCTAAAGTAGCTTATTTACTGTATTAAACACATAGGGTCATGCATTTATAAATAAGAAAATACAAAGATATGAGCCTAAGCCCCTTACATTACATTTAACAACTTTGATCCCAAAAATGCCACGGGACCTTGACATACTCATGCCAAATAGGAAGTGAAGTACAAAAAGTGCTATACAACATTTTTTTGTGCCCCCCTATCCTCTTCACTTTGTGGCATTTAAGTGGGATATGGTACACGGGGAATCCCAGATATACATATAAATCATTTATCATAACCACCAAACTATGAACCCAGCTTATTAAAGGTATCAAGCAAAAATATGAAACAACAATTTCAACACAAACAGTCATTACCTCTTTGCTAGAGAAGCAAATATTGGAGAAGCCACAAGAAGTCCAACCATAAAAGCGGAAGATAGAACTCCATCCTCAAAATTGCTCAGTTTAAAGTCCCCCCTGTATAGAAGGAGAAAACAATGTAGCCAAGACTACTACTACTAAGCTATGAAAATCTAATGCTCCATACATAGTACAACATGCCATGGCACAAAACAAAGGAAAAGCTGTTACAGGCAATAGCTAACTTGCTGGGTATAAATTTAACTTTCCATTTAAATTTAATACCAAAGTTTATGTTTAATTGTTTTCACTATTTATGTCAAAGACCCTACTATATCTTACACTTACTGTATTCCGGTTCCAGATTTGCAGGTGCCACCTTCACAAGTTCCTCGACTTCCATTGACACCATTGCTTGCTATTGCTCCTCGGTCCAAATAGTTTAACATGTTAATTACACAAAATATAGCCAACAACCTACAGGGAAGAGATAAAAAAAAAATTCAAATACCCAAAAGCATTGAATTTTGAAATTTCAACTTAATCTACAGCTGCATTGGTCAAGCATGAATAATATGATACCCGACGACAACTCAAATCCATGTCAAACATTACAAACAAACAAAAAGTAGCAACAACACCCCAAATACACTTCAAGGAATAAAAAAAGTCCATTTCGTTTAATCAACAAAAATTGATGAGAGAAAAGAAAAACCCAGACTTACTCCCCCTCCCTATCACATACCCATATCACAAAAATTCAAAATTCCCTCCCTTTACGCACTCTTTTTTTTCCAGCGCCGATCTATTAACTAAAAAGTAAAAATTGAAAAATTACCTCTTTGGTGTAAACCATGAAGTTGAGGGAATCATGGTGGACTTGGTGTCCACGCCTGGCTCCAAAGAAGGTTGAGGGTGAGAAGAAATAGAAGACGACGACAGCTCAGGCTTTCCTTCATGTTCCTGTTGCGGTTCCATACCAATATAATATATAATATCTAACACAATAATGTATTGTATTGTTTTACAATGACCCTTTTCTTAAAGATTGGAAATTGAAAGGTAGTTGAAGGAACGAGAGCAATGGTCAAAGAGACAGAAGTGCCCTTGCTCTTCCTTCAACCACCCAAGCTCTCATATTCTTCTTCTTCTTCCTCTTCTTCTTTGTCTGAAATTTCACCAACGTGATGAGGTCACACTTATGTTTGTAATCACAAATAAATAGAATTGCTGAGAAATAGGGATTCGTTTTTTCATCGGTAACGAAAATAGAAGTTCAGGACAGGTGGTGTTTCCTGTTAACAACGAATCCTAAGATTCCGAATCCTTATCTTACTCTCTCTCCTTTTTTGCTATCTTTCTTAAAATTTTCCGAATTTTAAGGTTCAAGAGAATTTTTTTGCGGCTGAGACCTCGAGATAATGAAGCTCATTTTTAAATATTTTTTATTTAATAACTTTTTTCCATTAAAAGTGTTGAGTTTCAAGTAATTAGAACATGGCCCTATTTTTATGAACAAAAAGAAAAAAATAATATATATTTGTTTTAGCATAATATATCATTTCTGTCGATAAAAAAATAAAAATTGAAGTAGCTATATATTGATGATGATAGGTTGGTAAAGTTAGAATCCTATAATGATAACAATGTTTGTGATTGAGGTCAGAAAATTGAACTTAAAGTAAGATTTAGATGATTAAATTACAGTGAAACTCCATAACTATATAATTGATTTAAAATGATGATGATAAAAAAATTATAAGAAAGTGGTAGAATAAACCAGTGAAATCTTCCAAAAAGGAAAAACTACAGCGCAGCAATTAGTGAAATAACAAGCACATGTGTAATCATATTTTCAAACTATATTATGTTTTAATTAATATCATTAAAAACTTTAGCATTATTATATTTTAACTGTATACAAATTTTCACCGCATTAACCACAAATAAAATCTAATTTCAAGTCAACTGTATATTCTCATTTTCTATAATTTTTCTTTTCCTTTTTAAAATAAAATTAATACTTTTTTTACGTTAAGGAAAAGGAATAGAAGAAGAAACAATTTTTTGTTTATGTATACATTGACTAAATAGTTTTTCTAGCTTAAGGAAAATGAAAAATATTTTATTATTGTATTTATTAATTAAGTCATAGAAATAGTAAAACTACTTTACATTATTGGAAATGATTATTTTAAGGGGAAAAGTCTATTATGATTAGTTACAAGACTTAGGAATTATATTTGGTAAAAAAATTTAACCAGCAGGATCATATTATATTTCTTATCAGGACAGAATACGAATTAATTTAAAGCATTTTGGTGCCTGATTTTGTCATGAAAGGCACAGTTGCAAAAGAATTGTGTGCATTGTATAGTAAGCAACATGTGATTTTGCAAAACTACACATGAACTGGTTTGTTAGATACTCAATTTTAACTTGGCATGTGACAAATAATTTGGATATGCTCGGTCAAAAGATTCTTTATACAAGAGAAGAAGTGACGTTCCAGATTTTTTTTAACAAAGTGGGTCAATTTTATTCTTTTTTATTCAAATGAGGTTGGTTTTAAAAAAAACTAAAAAGAGTATGGTTAGTCGTGTGATTAAATTTTTAGTTGAAAAAGTCACGATTTTTAACATGTGAAAGTAAAGTCGTGATAAGTGATAAGGTGGTATGATTTTAGTTATGGAATATCACCATTTTGATTAATGATTATTTTTTAATAAAATCGTGTTTAACTGATATTATTTCAGTTCAAACCATATCACAGTAACATCGTGCTAATCTTACATTATTAATGTGGAATTAGATTTTTTTCTAAAACAAAACTCCAACATAAATTTGATTTATCAAATAACCTAATCAAAATATTACATAACTTACTACACACAATTTTAATTTATTTCAATTATAATTAATTAAATATTATTATTTACATAAATGTTATCTACTATTAAATAAACTAATATTATATATTTTTAAAAATTGTGTCGAGATGGTAATTATACAAAAAAAAATCTTGTAAGGTTGATGACTTCAATATAACACGCTTGAACTACATCATGCCACTACTTAAAAAAAATATATAAAAAAACAATTGTATTAATCAAAATCATGTCACACAACTTCATCCTTGATTTTAACATAGTAAAAATTGTATCTTACAAATCCTAATCCGTATTTTTTTAAAAAAGTAACCCCATTTAAGTAAAAACAGGGTAAAATTGCCTCAGTTTGGTAAAAAACAGAAATTCCACTTATTTTTGTTCTCATTTTTCGACAGTGAATCGATCTGCTATGAACATTGCTAAATAATTTTAACAAGTAGGACGTTATTTTTTTCAGTAGTTTATGCCACCTTGAACTGTTTCTGACTTCCCACAAGAAACAAAAACTATTTTAAAGATGTTAAATCACTATACATTTTGTGGCTCTCAAAAGAATCGAAGTGAGCATCAGAGTTGGAATGATGCTGTTCTACAAGGCATTGAGATGTTTCCTATACATATATTGTTAGCTCTGCAATGAAAATGAAAACTTCCTGAATCTTTCAGAATTTATTGGGGTTAGAGGAGCAAAATAAATGGGAAGAAGCCATGCTCAGGATTCCTCAGTGACAGCAGTATGGGAAGAAGGAATTGATGAATCTACAACCATTGCGCTTTCTTCACTACTTTGTTTGCCAAGTAAAACACCATTTCCTTCTAATTTCACAGCTTCATTAAGTTCATGTTCTTGCTCTTTCTGATTCATTTCTGATAATTCAGATTCTGCTGAAGTTGCTGCCACCGGAACACGTGCTTCCCTCGTGTCAGAAGCTTTCACCTTACATTACAGACACAACAGTTTCTTGTTATGCAAGTTTCTATCACACCAATAGCAACCATAAAATTAAAAAAAGAACAAATTAGTAACGTGAACATAGTGAAAGTTATCTTGAAATCTAGTTATAGAAAGATAATTTAATTTCCTTGAGAATAAATTAATAAGGTACTTAGTAGCTAACTAACTTTAGAGGGTAAAGTAACAAATACTAATCATTGAAGAGAAAGTCAACTGTAAAAGTTACATGCATATGAAGAACAAATTATGGATGTGTTGAAATATCAATGGTTAATTTTCTTAATTAGCAACTAAAATTACTTACTTTACACTTGCTCACTTTAGAAGAGCCAAATCTATCGAAAAACAACAACGCATCAAGCAAGATCAACCCATAAAAAACAGCATGCCCAACAGAATTGAAACTCCCATAAGTCTCCAGAATTTTGCTGCCTTACACTGTATCTGTTTTGAGCTATTCTTTCACCGTTGTTATAGCTGTCATCTTTAGTGTATTTTTCATATTTGGTTTTCTTTGAATTCTTGTCTCTTAGATTCTATCTTATCCTTTTGATGAGCTGGAATAACTAGACTACATATATCCCCAATATGTTGCTAATGGTTAAGAAATGTGAAAGGCCTTTTCCGATACTATCTTTTATCAGCAAACCAGTTTTTCCAGTATCCGTTTTTGTTTTGTGGTATCAAAGCTCCTACTGGAGCTCTGTTGATACTGCAGAAGACTCATACCCGGTGACTGAATGCTATACCAAGCTGAAATCAATCTAGAAAAAACTAGAAAACTACCATCCCATGAGTCCTTGTACCTGTGCAGCTAGCTAGAACATATAACAATCAAGATTTCATCATCTACTTTCTCAAAGGACTTGAATGATTATTTGTCGTGTATTCTAACTTTCTTCCTATTCAACCTCTACCAACAACCGATAATTTATATAAGGAGAAAAGAAAAAAATAAAAGAAAGCCATCAAGTGGTGGTAGGTATTGTTATTGGATCTTCCCATGCTTCTAAGAAAGGTCAGACGCAACTTTAGCCTTACTAAGAAGGAAGGACAAAAAAAAGATTCATTTTGGGATTGAGGATGAATACGAATTTGATAGGTCTAACTTTGAATCTGAAGAAACTGAAGAAATACTTTGACAAGACTTGCTTTGAAGGGGAAGAGGAGAAGGGATATTGGATAACACTGAAGATAAGAGCCAGATGATTAGAAACTTAGGACATTTGTCTTATGTTTTGTCGTTATTTCAAGTATTGAACTTGGTGGTGTTTTTCTTTGATTTTATTGTTATTTGAATTTTTGCACTTGCTACTATTATTAATTACATGGTTGTCTTTCACTACTTTTGCATTACTATTATATTTCTGCATTTTTTTAATATCAATAGGTATATATTATACCTTTTGTCCGTGTTACTTCACTAAAACACTGGCATTATGCGATGTTTTCCCCAATATATATACGTAGCACTTCGAGAATTGAGGTAGGCAATTTAAGACATTCCAACACTCCCCTTCCTTAGATGTTTATCAAACCAAGTGAACCCACCAGAGTAAGCAATTACCTAGATGATCTATAGGCTTGCGAAACAAATATATAAGCCACACTCCAAGACTGAGGCAAGCGATGTAGGACTTCCCTCCACAGATGTCTGTCAAACCTGGCGAGACTACCAGAATAGCCAGTTACCAAGATGAGCTATAGGTTTAAAACCATGTTAAATTTCAAATCTGATGGGAAATAGCACATTTAACTACTGAGATTCCTCTTTGTCAGTGAAAATATTGTCTAGACTTACTCATTAATTAGGGTTCATTGGGTTCGAAACCAATCTCCACACCTATGGACACCACCCTTTGTATCCAACAAGACTCTTGTAGTTTGTTGCCAAATCCATTAACCCACATAAGCTTGGTTGGTAACTTGATATACTTACCAACAAATAACATTGCCTTTGCAACACAATAGCCAAGTCACTTTGTGTCTTGATCTACTCAAACACATCTTTCTACTACTACTTGTATTATCAAATATCTCAAAGGATGTTCAAGAAAGGGACTCCTTTTTAGTAGAGTCACCCATTTACATTCGTGGATTCAGTGATGCAAATTGGATAACATGTATTGATTCACACAAGTCAATCATAGGGTAGTGTTTCTTTCATGGTAGATTGCTAATTTCATGGAAGGCTGAGAAACAAAGCGTAATTTCTCGCTCATCTCTGAGGTAGAACATAGAGCTCTTACCTCAACCAGATGTGAATTACAATAGCATACTAACCTTCTCAATGATCTCCATGTCACTTGTTCTTGTCCAAATGTGTTATATTGTGATAATTAAAGTCTTTTACGTAGAGCTGCAAATCTATGTTGACCAAGCATTTAAATATTGATTGCCACACTGGTTGAGAGAAAAGTCAACAATGATTCATGTGATTGCTTTGCAATTCGTCCTTCAATCGATTAGCATGCATTTTCACTAAAGCTCTCTCGTGCCCAAACCTTTCGGTGGCAACTTTTCCAAGCTTGAGCTAGATGACATTTTCCTATCACCACACCAGTTTGTGGGGGTATCAGCAAAACAACTGCCCATGATGCAAGATCTGCCCACACAAAACAAGAGGCCCAACAGAACTGGAACGTCCCTAAGTCTCCAAAATTTTGCTGCATAACACTGTATTTGTTTGAGCATAATAAATTTCAACACAATTGGAACGTTCCTAGACGGATTGGCCCTAATGTTGTCACTCTCTCAAACTAAACAATATCCAATGTATGCATTTTTGCTATCCCATAACCCCCACACTCCAAGCATATTTTGATTTGCCACCCCCGGAAACCACCATGTTCTTTGAACAGTTTTTTGCTCCTCGGGCATTTTTTTCTCCCTAGCGACTATTGTGTCCTCCAGCAATTCCCACGCCTCTGAGCCTTTTTGCTCTCCGGCAACCCCTATGCTCCTCAAGTTGTTTTCTTTGTTCATCAAAAGCTACCACGCTCTTTGAGCATTTTTTTTCTTGTCTATAGTCGTTACGAACTTCAAGCATTTTTGCTCCTCAATAGGCCCCACGCCCTCTGAGCATTTCTACTCCCTCACAACCACCACACTCTTAATTTTTGCTACTCGACAGTAGTCATGATCTCCAAGCATTTCTTTGCTCTTCGGCAACTACCATGCCCTCCAACATTTGTAACAAACTTGACTTATATGATAAGTATGCTCAAACTTGAGGGAGAATGTTAAAGATGTCACTTATTTACTTTAAAACACCTCCAACAGCCAACTAACTGATATGATTCGGGGTTTTGTGTTAATGGCTTTTGTAATAAGTTTGTCTCATATGATACATATGTTATGGCTTGAAGGAGAGTGTTAGAGATATGATTTGATTATTACATCAAATAGAGATATGATTTGATAGGGAATATCTTACCAAATATTTTCCATTATTAAATATTGATTTTGTTCCTTACTATTGTTTCTCTTCTTCATTATAAATAAGAATACCATGTGTGTACACAATATACAACACATAATTACAAGCAATACTTAATAAACTAAATTTTATATATATACATATATATATATCTGTACGGTGCTATTGATTAATAAACGTGAAAGGCCCTCTTTCAATACTGTCTTTTATCAGCACACCAGTTTTTTCCTAAATTCATTTTTGTTTTATGGACTCACCTCAAGGTGCAGGTGCAGAATTTATCATGTCAATGTAATCAGGGGGGGGGGGGAGAATAGCCGTCTAAACGAAAAATCAGAAGTTTAAGGTCATATTACGGTCAACATAAGGAAACCACACAACGCAACATCAACACAAATCACAATCAATTAAGTACTAATGTTTATACTTATTACTCATTACATTCTTTCCTCCCACTTTTTGTTAGATATCCTATTAATTTCAGACAAATCCACAAGACAGCTCATACACAACCATATTTTAGCATTTACTCAAGCCAAATCATTGTTTTGTAGTACCTGCAGCGGTTTCATAATATCTAATCCACGATTTTCAGGTTGGCTGCTTGCTTCTTCAGCTTGGAGCTCCATAGAATCTCTAATAAGCTGACTCAAAAATGCTACATCATCAGACATCACACCAAGGCCTTTCAGCAGCTTAGAACCCAGGTGCAAGCTAGTCTGCAAGAATAAAATATTTAGCACCAGTTTCCTTTCCAAGTATCAGGGGAGGGCAAAAAAACTTTTTGGCGCTACCTCTGCATTTTCCAAAATGGCATCTGTTGCACCTGACTTTTTCAGATCTAATAGATGCTTTAGATCACGAGCTCTGGCATAGATTGGGATCTGAGGAATTTCATCACTAAGTATACAATTAAGCCAAGAGAGAAGACAGCAGGATTAAAGGAAGATATGAAACACAGTTACAAATTTTTATCAGCCAAGTTACACTTAATAAAGACCTAACAAGTAATACAAGTCCTAGTGCATCAGATACCCTTTGGTTCTGTTTATAACTTGGTAGGTAAGAGATTCTTATGATACATATTGGAGACTATCACCATTCATTTTATAAACAAATTAAAACTAATCTAATCACATTATACTATCATATTTGCTTTCATTTATAGAAATCCACTACTTCCCCCCTCTTGTGCACATATAAATGCATGCTCTCAACCAATTGAGATAAGAAGAAAATTACCGCGGGAAATGTCAATCTTAGCCTCTGAACAGCATCAATTGTCTTCTTCTTTCCAGTGTACATAATCATAAAAGCCTTTGGAGAAGAGACACCAGCAGATTGAAGAACATCGGGACGTGATCCATCCCCATAGACTATAGGAAAGCCAATTTTTCTAGCTGCCTGTCCAGCAGTTAAAGATGGGAGAATAAATTAAAAGAAAGGTGGATAAAAGATATTGCAATATGAAGGGTAAGAAATGACCATAAATAAACCTTTCATTCTCTTAATAAAATAAAGAAAAAGAAAAGATAAGAACAAAGAGACGATGAATGATTGATGAGTGAATATTAAATTGGAAAATTTATAGTTGCATATCATGCTATTCACAATATCTGTGAAATTTTAATTTTTAAAAGAGAAAACTGTGCATCAGTTGTGAATATAAATAGAGAATTTGACCATATAAAGAAGCTTGTCTTTTTATTCCATGCTTCATATAAGGCATCAGAGAGAATGTCTCAACATCTAATTATTGCAGATATTCTAAACAGCAGATCTCTACCTAATAGTTTCAAACAATTCCTCAGAAAATGAAAAGAAAAGGGTCTCATGATGCACAACGCTTAAAATACACCGACCTTTACAACATTGGGGTCCAGATCAAATGCCACATAAGGCCATCCTACTTCATCACTCTCTCCTCCTGAAGCTAATGGATTGGACAGGAAATTGGCAAGGACCTTTACATATAGAACAGAAGGAGAAATTTTAGAAATGAGTGATAGAAATGATAGGTTTTACAATGTATTGATGATCTACCTGGCCCATTTGTCCAAATCCAAGGATAACAATAGGTTCCCTAGCGTTGAAGTTAATAGTCTCCGAAGCTTTCTGATTCTGAAAATAATTCAGTAATTAATGTACACTTGCAGTTAAAAATGAAATCACTGGCATAAGATCGAAGAAAAAGTTGTACATTGTTTTTTACGTCTCATAGTTTGTCCTATGACACATTAAGTTGATAAAAGAATAATAATTGAAAAGAAATTGATGGCTTGAACAATAAAATCCACCAGAGAATGAATTTTGTGTCGAAAGGACCTACTTTAATACAGCTAGTGAATTTTCTTGTATTTTTTTTAATTACATTTCTTATGGATGACATTTTTTTTTTCAAATACACCAATATTCATCATTGCTACTTGCAATCCTTATATGCATACACATGTGTGTTTGTATTGGAGTGCAAATAACTGCCAAAATTGTAAATCGTACAAAAAAAGACATACATTCTCAGGATCAGATTTTTCTTCAATAAAACTAGCAGCCCTTCTTCCAGCTTCGTTCAGAAATGGGGTTAATGCCATCGACAATACCACAACAATTATAAGCAGCTTGTTGAGCTCAAGAGGAAGCACCCCAAGCCTGTTACAAGAAGCCATAAATTTTTATAACTAAAAACAATCTGAATGTTCTCACTCAAATAACATCAATGCATCATATCACATAATTAAGTACCTATTTGCTAAAGAGAAAACAACAAATCCAAATTCGCCTCCTTGGGATAGAAGCAATCCTATTCTTACACTTTCTTGTAAAGTAAGCCCAACACGAGGACCAATTGCAGTTATGATCAATGTCTTTATAACAATTAAACCTCCCAAGAGTGAAAGTACATTTGGCCATTCTCGTAAAAGGAGCTGCAACAAAAATAATATATTATGAAGGGTAAATATACATCTGAAGATACACAAACACACACACACACACATATATATATATATATATTCATTAATTCATATATCTAACAAAGACTATTCGTTTAAACTTCATAAATTCATGGATCCAATTGCACCAAAACAGATAAATCACTTATGTTCCACTCAAACAAGTACTGGATTTAATAGAATAACACAACGGATGTGTGAGTGAGTTGGTAGATGAGTATCCCCACTTCAAGATAAATCAAGGAAATTACTATTTACTATACAGTATTTGAATTTATCCAAATACAACTTCAGTATGTTACTAGAATGTTACACCACTGGTGAACAAAATCTTGGACCTCTGTAATAACTAGTTTGATGAACCTGATAATAAAAGTTTGCATATATGCAGACACAATGGTCAAATTAACATAATAACCATGCTTAGAAATACAAAAACCATGTTACACATATCATGAATGATAATCATATTAACCTGCATGTCAATTGAAGTTCCTGTAGTTAGAAAAAACAATCCAAGCAGCAAGCCTCTAAATGGTCTTATGTCAGCTTCAATCTGGGTCCTGAAGTTTGTCTCTGCTAAAATCGCCCCAGCTAAAAAAGCCCCGAGCTGTATTATGATATTACATACAATTGTCAAGTTAATATTCAATATAATGATTCTTCAAAAATCTCAAATTTAAACCCTAAGCATTGGAAATACAGAACCGTGTCACTAAAGCCCAAATTCTGTGTGCCCAGTGAAGTCCCAGCAATTGTCAGCAAGCAGAGAGCAACAAAAGCCTCTGAGCTCCTTGTATCTGCAACAACCTGAATTTGACCAAGAGTTTACTGCCTAGAACATGTAAAATATGAGTTTGGACGCATTTTATTTTTTTTGGATAAAAATCTTTCTCGAAATATATTTGTTACTGACCTCAAAAACTCTACTGAGAATGTACTTTGCCCCAAGAGAAAGCAGACCCAATCCACCTAATGCCTTTAAACTTTCTTGAGCAAGCGTGGGCCAAATACTCCCCTCAGTTATATTCTATAATGAAAAATAAGAAAACAGGATCAAGAATGAAAGCAAAAGTTTATGCATCTGATTATAAAGAAGTTAGTTTATTGAAGAAAATATAACAATATGCAACATACATAATTGTTAACCTCAAATTTACAGTAAGTAAAAAATAATACAAAAGCACAAACTTAGTATTGTAAATAGCAAATTATTAGTGTTGGAGATCTCACATCGACTAGAGATTGGGACATTTCATTCTTTATAAGTGGGTGCAAACCTTTGATTTTACGAAGTTGAGTTAGGCTTAAAGTTCACTTCTTAATATGATATCAGAGTTATTTCAAGCCTATCCTAGCAATTGTTTGTTGACCTTATCAGGTCACCGGTTATCTGACCATTCATAATATATAGTCCAACGCAAAAATATCTTCAGAATCTTCGTATTTATTTTAGTATATTTTTATTTCCTTTTTTTAAAGGTTTTGGTTATTACAAATTGTAGCTATTAATATTATAAGTCTAACAATTACATATTATAAGTCTAGCAATTACAAATAGTTTAAATATCCATCAGTTTATAAAGAAAGCAGAAAGGCAATATGTTAAATTAAAAATATTGAGTGAGGATATTACTTATCGTCCACATCTCACCTGGCTCTCTAGTATTGGAAGTATGACTAAAAGAGGAACAACGGCTAAGTCCTGGAATAAAAAGCAGAAAAGGAACAAAGTTAATTATATCAAAGTTTTTCTTTACTGATATCTTATTTATCAATCGACAACAACAGAAGATGTCAACAGGTAAAATCATACAAGATGAGTCCTCCTAACAACCACATTTTTTTTATAAAAGAAACTGCATACTTGGAGATTGAGACTGTAACCAAATCTTGTATGAAGCATACTTGGAAGAGTTTAAGACAAAAACCTGTAAAAGAAGTATTCCAAGAGTTGCTGAACCAAATCTTGTAGGAAGCTCACCTTTCTCTGCAAGAAGCTACAAATACATACATATATATATATATATGCTTGATAAGTTGAATTATCCATATTTAGTGTCACACATGACAGTGGATTCATGCATGTGGAAAACCTGAAGCAGACTTAAAACTTATTTTGACCTTGATTTCTTTTCAAAGCAGTAAACAAGACAAGGTAATAGCAGATCAATGAACAAGGCTGGACAGGGAAGTTTACAAACCATGAGATTGCATATTAGAGGAGGAGAAACATGATGTGGCAGGACTAGAGGAGGAAGACGACATAGTCAGCCACAAAAAAAACTATGATATGTGCTTTTTGTATTAACTTCAAAAAATAACAACCACAAGCTTTTCCTTTAAGATTTTTCTCTAAAACTTACAAACTATGTTGGAATGTGATTACCTTCACAAATATTTTATAAAAGCAAGAAAAGTGTTTGTTAGTTTCAAATTAAAACTCAACAGAACTTCCTCGATCTTTCAGAAGTCGTGAAATTATATTTATTTTCTTGAATGCATACAATGTTTCCTATTGTAAATATGAAAAGTAAAAGTACTAGCCAAAATATTAGTCACATAAGTCAAAACAAGGTGCTATTGATACATCAAGCTACTATTATTGATATACCAACAAAGTGAAATAAAAGTATATACATCAGCCTCATGTCTTTCGTGCAAACAAGGTGAAGAAATTATACAAACAAATACCTGTAAAACAAATGCAGAAGATGATAGAGAGAGAGCAGCACCAATCACTACAGCTTCATCGACACTTCTTATGTTCACCTATGAATAAGAATTCAAAATTAATTAGATTAAAGCAATAAAGCCTCTTCAAGTTTTATTGACATTATACTCTTTCATATCCAGCCATAATTAATTATCTTTATAATTAAAAATCATCTCAAAATATTAAGCTGTTAGATGTAGGTCTACAGATGGTTTTATGTGAAACATGCTCCCAAATGCAAAAGCCATTTAAGTGCAGACAAAACACACCACAACCTGACTTTGAGCAGAAACTATAATTTAATTAAATAGGGACAGTAAGGAATGAACTTCATAGTCTATGTTCGACTAGATGAGATCGTCTACATGTATAAGCCAAGCCATTGCTGACAAAAGAACAAAACAAAGCCACATAGGGATTCTAATAACTAATTTAAAAACCAAGGGATCATCCAGTACCTGGTCAACTAGGACCTTGTAGAATGTGCAAGAGGTGGGAGTCACTTCCTAAAGAATCAAGTTTTGGGCAAGTGCCTATAGCACTTTGTCCTTTGAAAGTGTCTGTAGTATATATGCATGCAAATGCATTCTGTCTATCTATCTCTCACCAGAATTCTCTCAAAATTTAGAATCTTCATTATTAAATTTCTCATGGGAAAGTTTCTGTACTCTGTATGTGTGCATTCTGTCTGTCTCTCACCAGAACGACTTATAATCAACTACAGGGTACACACATGAAACTAAGAAAAAATGTTAGATATAGAAACCTTACCAGGTCAGGCCTAGAGTGGAAAAGGAATTCCAAAACTTTTGTTCCAACAGCTCCATTTGGAGGAAGCTCAAAAGCAGTAAATGCTAAAGTAGACAGTAAAACCTACAAAAGTAAAAAAAAAAATTAAAACAAGGACAAAAATGCCAAATCTAATTTTATAAAATTTAAAAAAGAAATCAGAATGCTCCAAAAAAGTACTAGAACAATTATAAAGGATGAACAACTAAATAAAATAAATCAATGGTGAAAAAAGCCATCATCTACGATAAATATATAATCTTTAATATAGATGAAGCTAAATGATGAGTAGCATGAATGAAATGGCTTAAGAAATTTTCTTTGTGTGCCCATTATCACTCCCAACATACCTGAGCAAATCCCATTCCAAAAGCATATTTTGCGAGAGCTTTTAGACGTGCAAGTGAAAGCTCTAAACCCATCTCAAACAGCTGAAAAGAAACAAACATTTCTTCAGAGACAATGTACAACATGTTTATCAGAACTGAGGATTATCACCATGAAAATAATGTCAGTGAGACTTTTAAAGGGTTCTTCCATAACCACCAACTACAGTTCATTGTGCATGATACCATACAACAAATATGAACATAAATGTGGTTTGGATAAAACAATGTTATTGTTTTATAAAAAAAAAGGTAGTTTCAAGAACTATGTTGAAAATAAAAGCAATCAATATGCTAAATACTACCGCTTGGATTACTAGCTTTTATGATATGGAGTAATGAAAAAATAGGCTAATATCTAGGTGTTTTGGATTTTTAGTTTCTACAAAATAGAGTAATAAATATGGCTAAAATATGTTTAGATTACAATTTTAAAGCTTCATTTGAGGGAGACAGACACATGGGGGAAAAGGCAATAACTAGAGAAGCTTCATTCACGTATCTTACCAAGAAAAGGATCCCCCATTCGGATAAAACTTTAACATCTGTAAGGTTTCTTATTAAACCAAACTGATTGAGTACCACACCAGCACAGAAGAAACCAAGTATCTGAAAATAACAACCATTAAATTGATTTCAATGATTAATATAAGAAAGTAAATACACAACTAAGCCTATTTCCACTATTATGTGTGAGATTCAACATGGATGTTCACAAAATTTTAAGTAACTTTACATTGTTTTTACAATTTAAATAAATTCAAACTAATTTCTGAGTCCAAACATTTAATTTCAAACTAAACTACAAATCTAGATCTTTCCAGCAATAGAACTGCAATCTTAAATTCATAAAATAGAAAAACTACCTTTAAAATTTGTTTGTTAAGTACAATGATGAGAACACATATAATATTGATAACTGATGGGAATCAATTCGTACAGCCTCCAAAGCAATATTTGTAAAAATAACTTGAAGACTAAGATTTCCCAGTAGTTATTTTGGTATATAATAAGTACAACTGAATGACAATAGATATTGAGTTGGTGTAAATCGTAGTATCTCCAATCTATAGTGATTCAAATTATCATGAAACCTTATGTTGTGTATCCTTCTCATGTCCTGATGCTTGTGTTTGTCTCATTTACTTAAAGAATGCCTTAGTCTGTTTTAACTGGTCAAACTAATGCAGGAATTTAGCTAAAATAATAATGCAGAGCATTACATGACAGTGAATGATGCTTATGAATATTGAGATGATAGATATCATAATTTCAAGAGCATAACTTAAAAAAGAGAGAGAGAGAGAGAGAAAGCTAAACTCCAAAAACTTCTTACAGGACTGGCTTTAAGTGACTTGAACGTTGGCACAATTATGACGGTCACAGCCAAGAAAGTAAGAGTGTCCAATCCTAAATCATTGATTACATCAACACCTTCAGCAACATCATATGCTACATTTGTTTGCAGCCGTTCCCAACGAGGCCTATACAAACCTTTCCAACCAGAACTTAATGGAACATAGAGAGGAGGAGGCCTTTTAATGAAATTTTCTGACACAGATTTCCCATGAAATATCCCATGACTAGCACCATGTGGCAGTAGTGTCACTTTCTTGTTGACTGAATAAAGCATAAAAATAGAATTTCTATAAACTCGTGAAATAGCATGAGAGTAACCCGGACTCCTTTGTTTGGTAAGGTCATATCCCTGCAGGGAAACAATATTGCAAAAGAACTATTAGAGCAAGCAACAATACTGATTAGATTATGCAACAAGCTTAATTTACTCTTACATTTTAGGCCTAACTCCTCCCACTAAAAGGCCTTTTAAGGTAAGAGGTTCCAAAGCTTTATAAGCTTTTGTCATACACAATCTCTAAGAAGAACTTGGGTTTTTCTCAAGAATTAAAGTTTAACACAGACAATACTCAAATCTCAGTTCTTGGCTTCTCAATGGAAGCAGGAACTGACTCTATTATTTGAATATGCACTGGATTTAGCTACAACTTCAAAGTTTAAACAACTTAAATTTCTATATTACTACATTATTGAAGAGAAATGTACAAGATGGAAAAGAAATTTTCTTGCAGCTTGATATATGAATAACTCAAACAACATAACCCACCAAACCCAACAATAATAACCATGCATAGAAAGAGATGTTACCTTAAAGCTTTGGCACCAAGCTAAAGAGTCCAGCATAGTGGCAGCGTTCACAAAGCAATGAAACCCAACTTGGGAAAAGTCATTTGCGTTTGTTTGTTCCGGTTATAGACACCCACAAAGAATTTGAAGTAAGATGAAAGAAAACAAAAGAAAATAATTGATCTTTTGAGTGAGGTGTTGTTCTTTGCCTCAGAAAATAGAGGTGGAAAGAGGCACACGTACACGTAGGAAGCTGTGAAAGATAGAAAACTCAGGAGAAAGTGAAAGGGTCATAGAAAGAATTTGCATGAGGTTGGAAATTTTGGAATATTAATAATTGGATAAGTGTAAGTTTTTGCGAATGGGTGAGCACCACAGCCACAAGAACTTCAGTTTCACCAATGTCCGATGTGGTTTTCGTGGATCACAAACGCTGTTCGGATTTTTCAAGTCAGACAGATACGCAATCTCCATGTGCCTTATTTTCCATGTCATCATCCAAGTAAATATTTACATGCTTCAATTTAATTTTAGTGTATTTTGCTTAATAAATAATTTCTTATTTTAAAATAGAAACATTTAATCCTTCTATTTAATAAAATACATAATTTTGATCCAATTCTTAGTTTTAAATATATAATTGGACCAAAATTTTATACTTTCTTAAATGAGATAATCACGATTACGAATGAAACGAAATAAATAGAAGATTTTTAAAAAGCAGTATAAGAAACTCTTAAATATGATATATAAAAAAGGTAAAGTCTCGATTCAAGAAAGATTAGCTTTTAACTTCAAAGTGGTAAAGTTGAAGAAAAAAGTTCTGGTCAATTGATAAACTTCCACAACTCTACGCTTTCGTGTGGCCGAAATGTTCTGACTTCCATAATTCCTCAGCTTGCACTGATTTTGCATGTTAAGGCAATTGAGAGCCCAAACAAGTACTTTGGGTCTTCCTACTACAATTGGAAGATTAACTATGAAACATAGATAGGGATACGGATTATGAATACGACTATGATACACTTAAATTGAAAATTATAAGAAAAAAAAGTCTAACAAAAGATAAACTTATATAAACTATAATTTTTTATTTTTATATTTGTTCATCCTCACATACAATTTTTAACATTCATCAAGACTAAACTAACAATTTCAAGAATTTTATTGTCATCCAATAAAAAGTATTTAGTTTTCTATTCTTTTTATTTTGAGGAGTTTTTTTTAGAGAAGACCAAGATTAGTATGAACAAATGCTAGATCATCTGTCATTTTAGGTGTCATCTTATTTCTTTTCAAAGATTGTATAAATGAGTAGCTACTCCAATTCCTTTCACAACAAGAAGAAGAACATGGTTGTCCAAGTAGTTTAAGAGCTATATTCTAAAGTGTTGGTGCATGAGCTCCATGAACAATCTACCATAATTTTGCATCCATTTTACCTATATCCTTTAAAGAGTCAATGTAGACAAAATATTTTCTTTCATCTGAAAAGTTCGCAAACTCTATATTTACATGTCTCCTTACATCCGGGTCATCAAAATACCTCTTAAAACATTTCTTCCTTTCTTAAGTTCCACATCTTGATGTGGGCAAGTCTTTGTAAATCTTCATTTAACCATTCATGATTATAATATCTACATAAAAAATATATAAACATAAATTAACATAATATTATAAATTTATGATATTTTAAATAATATGTACACAATAAAATATAATTATAAAATAATTAAACTATATAATGTATTACCTTGGATTTAAAAAATGGGCAAGGCAATGAAGAGATGTGTTACTCTTAGTCCACTGATCAATTAATATTGAGTTTACTACCTCAAAAAATGATGAATGTTCACCTTTTGTCTTTATTTCATGTTGGTATACGACCTTTCTCACATTTTCAAGCATTGAATCCCGCATTTTGTATACTAAGTCAAGAGTAACTATATCCGTATTTGTTTTTCTGAGAACATTATAAATAGGGGCAGAAAAAGCAAGTATGTAATCAACTTTCTTTTGGAGTCATTTTTTCAAACTTCAAAACCTTTTTAACATAAGTTCCAAGAATCACGTTGAAAAGGTCGTGGTCCACTAGATCGAGAATGTCGACTTGTGTGTTTATGTTGAATACGACCACCATGAAAGTATTGATTGAAAGACAAACAAAAAGGTGTGGTTTGATGATATTGAGTTTGCACATAAGTAACATTAGCTTGAAATAAGGTTGAGTTAGAAAGTTTATACCTATGAAATTGTTCTTCTTGGGCAAAGAGGAGAGATTCAATTTCATTGATAAATTAACGGTTAGTTTTTGGACATGACAACAACTATAAACACATTGTAATCTTATGGTAACCGTTCAAGAATGCTTTCAATGTGATCTTCAGTAGTCACTAGGGCACTAATTGCAACAATCATGTTTAAGCTTTCTTAATATGATAAAGATAGGCAAAAAAAAAATTATCGTTCTTGTCTTTAGAAACAACTTCATCTTTTGAACTTGATCGCGAATATGAGACATGATAATTTTCATTTGGCAGTCAAATTAAAGTGATTCCAACGTAGCCATTCAAACGACAAAAAATGATAATATAATTGTGGTAAAATTACACTAAGTTATCTCCTAACAAATCCAATAACAAATTAGTGTTCAAAATCTATCTGCAAGTAAGACAAGTTAACAATAACTAAATATAAAAATGAGAGTTTCTAAATTTGTTTAATAGTAAACATAAAATAAATTATTAAAATAACAAATAAAAAGCAATTGATCCCAAGTTCTTCCACCATTGAATTCTTCATATGTTCTTTAAAGATTAGTCATTTCTCAATCCTCAAACAGAGTTAAACCAAATTGAACATGCCTCAATCTGGTTTAACTTGAAACTTACTAGTAAAGCATGCGTCTACTGGTTTAATCAGTACCCACTTTATTCCATACATATGCTCCATGAATGGTAGTCCTGAAGAATAAAACATTCTCCCAATTTCATAATCAAGATTAGAAGTTTAGCTGCATAAGAAAATGAACTTCTATAATAAGGATTTATTGCTAAATGAAATGGTAGTCTTGAAGAATAAAACATTATTGCAATTTCATAATCAAGATTAGAAGTTTAGCTGCATAATAAAATGAACTTCTATAATAAGGACTTCTTGCTAAATGAAATGGTAGTCCTGGATAATAAAACATTATCGCAATTTCATAATCAAGAGTATCTCTCGCTTGAATATTGAAAGAAACTTATAAATAACCTTTGACTTTTGGGTTAACACCATTGTTTTTATGATTTCCTTCATCGGATACATGTGGTAGGTTCTTTTTTCTTTTGAATTTTCTATTTTCAATGTTGCTTCATTGTCTAATTTTTAAACTCAACAAGTTTTGACCAGTCACGTTTGAACAAATTCTAACTCCTCTTCCCATAATTTTTAACAAATGAACTTTTACTTGAGTGTAAAATTCATTGAATGAGAAATCACAAAAACTACATGTGATCATATTATTTCCACCACTGGGATTTTTTCTTAACTTTGAAACATATATACATAAATATTTTATTTCATCTTCTTGTTTAGTGGCTTGATTAGGTATATTAATCTTAATTTTTTATGACTTATTTCGCCAAGTGTATCGAGTAAGAAGTAATAATTTGTCCCTAAGGATGAATATCAAATCCACAAGGATCATTTCTTTTAAAATCTCAATGTATAGTATTCACTATATAAAAAAATGTGTGAAAGTTTGATTGAAAGGTCATTGGTATCATAAATTTACATGAGAAATTAAATGAAAACAAAGTAAACGATTAAGATAATTCAATTGAGAAAATTGGGGTTAGGGTTAATCATTCTCACTCATTTGTATTTTCAATGAATAAAAACATATAACATTCTAACTTGATTGACATTGATACATATATAAAAATCAATTATATTGATTCCTCGCATATAGAATTATTAAGATTACCTCTTAAATATTGATTCCTCACATATTTATAAAAATATTCTTATCATTAAGAAAAAATGTTATAAAGTAATTAACATTTCAAATCTATTCTTAGCATTCAAACATGTTAAGCATTATCATTTATGTCAGACACTCATAAGTAGTTTCCAGGCAAATCCAATTATCAAAATTAGGAATAAAGATTTAAGCTTAAAGAATAAAATGATAATACCAATATCAATCAAGAACAAAATATTATAAATAAATATCACCTCAAGACATAAAAGTTTGAACATATTACTCCCAATTTCAAAGGGAAGACTTAGTCATTCATATTGGTCATTACAAGCATTGAAAGCAAAAAAATAAGATCCAGAATGTTTCTCTTTTACGATTGCCTCTTTTAGGGTTTCCTATCTTTGATTATCCTCCATTTCCTCTAACGACTTTGCCTCACGCTCTTATTTAACCTAATTGAATGTAGGTTAAGTGACATCTCGCTCAAGCGACATACTTCTTGCTCAAGCGAGTTTCACGAAAATAAAAACCAACTTCACCGGAGCAAACTTGCTTAAGCGAGCCTTAGCGAGTTTTGGGCATGTTCTTGGCGAGTTTGCTCCAGAGAGCAAGTTTTCCTTTGGAGATTGCTTGGGCGAGTTTGAATGAGTTCTGAGCGAATTTTGAATGCCCCAACTTTATCTTTTCTCCTCATCTCTAACTTTTCCATTCTTCCTCTGGTCATTTATCTCTATCTTTTTCTATATTCCTTAAATTAGCACAAACTTAAGAATAAATAGTTCTTATTCATCTTATAATCCAGAAATATGTTAAAAAATTCAAATTCCTAAATTTAAGGTTGAATTATAACTTTATCTACAATTAAAATTCATAAATATCTATTTCTTTACGTAAAATGCACTAAATTATGACACTTATCAATTTCCTATAGCAAAAATAAATTAAATATAAAAATCAAATAAATTCATCTAAGAAAAATTAATTTATGAATATAAACAATAAAATATGTAATAAATTAAAAAATTAAATATAGTATAATATATTATATATTTTAAAATAATATTCAATTACTCTGATATTTAAGGTTATTTTATACTTTTAATTTCAATATAATCGTTATTAAATATCTTATCATCTTGTTTGGAAGTTTGCTATAATAAAAATAAATTACATATAAAAAATTTACTTAAATTTTAAAATCAAATAAATTAATCTAATAGAAACTAATTTATAAATATAAAAAGTAAAATATATAATAAATTAAAAACTAATTGTAGTATATATATTATATATTTTAAAATAATATTGAATTATTATATTATTTAACGTTATTTTATACTTTTAAATTCAATATTATTATTATTATAAAAAATATTATTATCCTTTTTGGTAGTTTGATTAGGTATATTAATTTTAAATTCATATAATAAAATAAATTAAATACACAAATTTAATTAATAAAAATAAAATGAATTTATTTAATATAAATTAATCTATAAATATAAAAAATAAAACATTTAACAAATTAAAATTTTATTATAATATATTATATACTTTAAAATAATATTGAATTATTATGTTATTTATATCTTTTATTTTAATACTATTATTGTAAAAAAATATTATCTTTAATATTTCTTTTTTAAGCAAAATTTTATTTTATCTTTTTTGAATATTAATCTTTAAGAAAAATTTAATTTACTATTAAAAATATAGTTAAATTATGAAAAAATATTATTTATTTATTATATTTTAAAAATAAATAAAATAAAAATATAATATTTAAATTACAAAAGAATACAAAATATTATATAATTATATAATAGATTATATTTAAATTTAATTGTTAAAACATAAATTAAATAAAAAATATTAATTGATATCAATTTTTTTTAAAATATTTTATTTTTATTAATAATAAGAACTATTTTAGATATCAAAATTTTTTTAATTTATAAAATAATATTCACATATCAATATAATAATTAATTATTTTTTATTTCTTAAATTGGTTGTATTGAATAATTTTTTTTTAAAGCAAATATTTCTAAATTGACCATGTTGTGTATTCTTTTATATAAAATTTAATATTTAATTTTACTTAATTAAAATTAAAGAAATAATAAATAACAAATATTAGAATCATAACAATATGGATATATGTATGTTTTTGTTAATATACGACTCAGTCCTTTAATAATGAAATAAATAAATTTAATAAGTATAAAACATAAAAAAATATAACTTTATCCCTCTTGACACTATATATATATATATATATATATATATATATATATATATATGTGAACTTTTTAAATAACTAACTGAACTTTTAAGCTTCAGTATATCAAAATAAAAATATATTGTTTATATGGACCAAAATATGGCCTAAGAATTTTTTATAAAATAAAATAAATTTATGTATTAATTTAAAATATAATTTAAAAAAAAATATAAAAGATTTTTTAAAACTAACTTAAAAGATAAAATTATAACAAAAAAATAAAAAGGATTTTATCTTTTATTTTTATCTTTAATTTTGCTTACTAATTTTATGGTTAGAGATTAGTTACTCATTAAAATTACTAAATGATAACAACATTTTGAATAATTATTTAAAGTTAAAATTAAAATAAATATTATTTCTCATCAACTTATGGTTAGGTTATTATTTTTAATTATACATGAGATAATTTAAGATTGATAATTTATCCATGAAGGAAGATACAAGAAACAGACAAAAGATAAAATATGTTTTGGCTTCTAATATTCTTAATTATTTTATCTCTTTTAGAAGGAAGATAAAATAAAATACATAAAATATTAAATATTTTTTGGGAATGTAAAATGTTTAATTTTTTTTATCTCTTATAAAGGAAGATAAACAAATAGATAAAAGATAAATATATTTTAGGTATGTAATTTTTTAATTTTTTTTACCTTGTTTGAAGGAAGATAAAAGAAATAGATAAAATATGTGCTGGGTATCTAAACCTTTTAGATTTTAGTTATTTTAATTTCTTTATAGATAAAATATGAAATATGTTTTGGGAATGTAAAATGTTTAATTTTTTTTATCTCTTTTGAAGGAAGATAAAACAAATAGATAAAATATGCGTTGGGTATCTAAACCTTTTAGTTTTTAGTTATTTTAATTTTTTTATTCCTGTAATTTTGAAATGTACAATTTGTCATTTTCTAAGCATTATTAAACCATTTTTCAATCTACATAAAATATTATCTAAAACAGTTGAAAGATTAGAAGTGATGTATTTTTAAAATTTAAAAATGGTTATTTTTTTTAAAGAAACTAAAATTGGATTTGGAATGAAATTATATTTATTTTTGGAAATGATCAGTTATTATTATTGGTGGAAGAAGATCGTAATAATAATAATAATAAGATATTATAATAGTAATAAAATAAAAAAGATATTGTAATAGTAATAAAATAAAAAAGATATTGGAGTTGGTCCAAGAAAGTAGTTAAAGAATGGGTCGGTGAGGGCGCGTGGAGAAATGGCGTGTGTCCAATCCAATCCCATAGTATTATAAATAAACCACACAACCTCACTTTTTGGTTGGTCAAACAACGCACACCCATCGCTTGCTCTATTTCTTCAACACACTCTCTTCCTTTTCTCATTCTCATTCTCAATATTTTTCCTATTTCAATCCTTCACCAACTCCCATGGCGGCCCTGCCTGGATCATCCTCCGCCGCCACCGCCATCCCCACATCCTCCGCCCGATTCCGTCGCTCCCTCCGCCCGCCACCCTCCCAACTCCCCTTCACTCGCGCTCGCTTTTCCGTCAAAGCCACCTGCCCCTTGTTCTCCGACAACAACAATCCCCGTCCCCAAAGCGACGTCGTTTCCAAGCCCTCACCCCTCGAGTTTCACAAAACTTCCGCTGCCGACGGTAAATCCTCGTCAATCATTTCTCATTCGCAAATTTGTCAAAATTTAAATTTGATGAATAATTATTATTGGGTATGATATGAATATAAAGTTGATGGGTTGTTTTGTTATGTTTGTTAGGATATAGGAAGGACACGAGTTGCATTGTTTGCATAGGGCTTAACATCCACACTGCTCCCGTTGAGATGCGTGAGAAGCTTGCCATCTCAGAGGATCGATGGCCTCAGGTTATTAAGGACCTTTGTGATTTTAACCACATAGAAGAAGCCGCTGTTCTCAGCACGTGCAACCGCATGGAGATCTATTTTGTGGCTCTCTCCCAGAGCCGTGGTGTTAAGGAAGTTACTGATTGGATGTCTAAGGTATATTATATTATTATTATACTCGTAAAAGTTATGAATGTTCTGTTGGCTAAATCACCTTTTTGGTCCTCAAAAGTGATAACTGTGTTGCATGGATCTGAAACTCCGGAAAGTCTAAATAAATCCTTGAAACTACTTGTGGTTTCCTTAAGTTACTAAACTTAATCACTTACCATTTGTTTCCGGAACATATGTTAACAGGATTGCTCGAGTGATAGTCTTCATGTATTGATTGGGTTAATGTGATTGATGGATTGTGATTCTGGGATTTTTTTCTTCTTATTATTAATTTTCTCAGTTTCGGGAATGGTTAGGACGAAATAGGTGATTTACTCTTGTGTTATTTTTTTGTTTGGAAAGAAAATTCATGGTCGTGTTTTTGTTTAGGTAAGTGGAATTTCAATACCTGAGCTTCGTGAGCACCAAGTTCTGCTATATAATGCGGATGCCACACGTCATCTATTTGAAGTGGCAGCGGGGCTTGACTCGCTTGTTCTTGGGGAAGGTCAAATTCTTGCTCAGGTGAAGCAGGTTGTAAAAGCTGGGGAGGGAGTGCCTGGTTTTGGTAGGAAAATTGGCGGTTTGTTCAAGCAGGCGATCTCTGTGGGGAAGCGGGTTAGAACTGAGACAAACATTTCAACTGGATCGGTTTCTGTTAGCTCGGCTGCTGTGGAGCTTGCACTGATGAAGCTTCCAGATTCTTCCTTTGCTGATGCTGAAGTGTTGGTAGTTGGGCCAGGGAAAATGGGGAAGCTTGTGATTAAGCATTTGGCTGCTAAAGGGTGCAGAAGGATGGTTGTTGTTAATAGAAGTGAAGAGAAAGTTAAGGCCATTCAACGAGAGTTGAAGGATGTTGAGATAGTGTTTAGACCGATTTCAGAAATGATGGCATGTGCTGCTGAAGCTGATGTGATCTTCACCAGCACGGCATCTGAATCGCCGTTGTTTTCTGTAGAGAATGTGCAGAAGCTTCCTCTGGCTAGTAATGGGAGAAAACGGCTGTTTGTTGATATATCTATTCCTAGGAATGTGGAAGCAGGTGTCTCAGATCTGGAGACTGCACTTGTGTACAATGTGGATGATCTGAAGGAAGTTGTTGCAGCTAACAAGGAGGAAAGACTTCAGAAAGCAGCTGAGGCCCGGGAAATTATCATAGATGAGTTGAATAAATTTGAAGCATGGAAAGACTCTCTGGAAACTACTCTTACCATTAAGAAGTTCAGAGCCTATGTTGAGAGGATAAGAGCCTCTGAGATGGAGAAGTGTTTGTCGAAGATGGGTAATGATGTCTCAAAGGAACACAAAGATGCAATTTATGCCCTTAGTATGAGTATTGTGAACAAGCTACTTCACGGTCCCATGCAGCACCTGAGGTGTGATAGTAATAATCACAATAGTCTGAATGAAGTGCTTGAGAATATGCGTGCCGTTAACAGAATGTATGATCTTGAGACAGACGAATCATTGATTGAAGAAAAGATCAAAGTCAAGATAGGAGGAGCTAAGAAGTAGTTTAGTTTAATTGATTCCTTTGGAGACTGCAAACCTCACCATTTTTGTACACTACAATAGTATATGAGGCCCTTTGGAGGCTAATTCTTTCAATTATTTTTAACATAATACAGAAGTAATTAGACATCGATGCACCGACTGAATACAACTAACTTGTTATATATTTCTCAACGAGCTTCATACAGAGACAATTGTAATGTCATGATCCTCTTGAGAACAGATGATTCTTATATTTTTAATGAGATCAATGTTAAGCTGAGTATAAATATGAATCTATGTTATGTTCATCTGTCTTTATTTGAATTTTGGTTTTGATCTCTTATTCTGTTTATCTTTTCTAGTCATGATTTTTCTTACAAATTAGAACACCATTAGATATTACAATATCGATGACTGTTGGAGGAGACTTTGATAATAATTGGATCATTCTCTGTTAGAATCATGGTTCAGAAAAGAGGATGGAAATACCTTCTCATCAGACCAATGATGGATAGCCAGTGCCCCTAAAGAGAATTGTTGTCCATACATGATTGCCGTCCATGCCTTATAAGGCTAATATTGCATCTGGAATTCAGAATAATTTTCCTCTTCCATTTTGTGCAGAACAAATCCTAAAATTTTAAGATTGAAAGCAAAAATATAACTGAGAATCACAATTTTATTTTATTACAAATTGTTTTATTTTATAAATTATTTTTTAATTGGTTGTGCCTAAAAATAACATGTTATGTCCGAGCTTATACAAGAATAGATCATTTACAAATTAACTAATTTTTGTTTATCATCCGAAATGTTTATCTAATTTCTCCTAATCTCACATTATTAATGTAACTATAATATTTTGAAATTTTCACCAAAGAATTAAAAGAAGTTGTTAATTGCTTTACAATATAGTTGAATACTCATGAATAACCTGGTCAGTGTACATCTTTTTACATCATCAACCAATAAAAAATATTATTAATTGACTTCTAACATATTTATTGTAAAATCAACAAACTTACTTTCAAAGTGTTTTGTGATAAACGACAATATAAAATTACTTTACTTTTCTTAAGATGTTTATTTTAAATATCAGCAAATAATTTAGAAAATTGTATACATACAAAATAAATTGATACGATAATCTCGTAAATATTAATTATGTAATAATTTCATAAATAAAATCACACAATATAAGTGAATTAAATTTCAAAACCGAATTCATAGACTTATGCAATTTAATAAAATATTAACTATTCTTTTTCTTTAAACTTCGTAATTATTTGAGTAAATTATATTCTTGGATTTCACTCAATACTTTTTTTTAACACAACACAAAAATCCTGTAGTTTTATTTTTTCCATACGTCATGCTATGAATCTCAGCTATATGTTAAAAAATGAATCGGAATTTTTTTAATTTGAATTATAAAAATTAACTAAATTTATTTATTTATTTTGATTTACTAATAATTATTTTATAAATTCATCCTTATCAACTCAGCATTAGCATAGAAATGTGAGTAAACATTCAAGTTTATCATTGGAACATGAGTATATTGACTCATACATTGGAACATGAGTATATTGACTCATAAATTTCCATAAATTATCTATTTGCATGTAATTTTGTGTGTGTAATATAAAGAAAATTTATTGTATGTGCAAATATCAAATATTTATAAAGAATTCATATGTAAGTTAATAGAATTTTCAGTAATCTATTTTTTTTAAAAATTAACTATAATTAGATATATATTTTTGGATAATTAGATCGAGTTTAAATCTCCTCCACAAATTTCTTTATTTATTTGCTTAAAAATATCTTTTTATTTTATTTGGAAACCCACGAAGTCGACATTTTCAGTCCAAACAATATTTTGAAATGTAAAAATACTTAAGCTAAGTTAATCTTTTTAAGTTTTTTTTTTTTACATTTGGGATTTATTTTAAAATAATAGTTCTTTTCATTTTTTTAATCATTTTTAATAATATGCTATAAGAAATTAAGAATAGTTAACGTGAAACTACTTACATTAAAAATAAAAAATAGTTAAAAAGTTAAAGATTTTTTTTGAATAAATTTATATTAACTCAATGTTTATTATTTTATACGTATTATAATTGAGAGAGTATTAATGGGTAAATGATTAATATAATTTTTAAACGTGTAAGTTGTTGTCAATTTAATTCTTAATAAGATGAAAGATTTAATTTAATATCTGATCATGTAAAGTTTTGCTATTATGTTTTAACTTTTATGTTCATCAAATAGAAAATGCAGAAAATAGACAGAAAGAAGTTTAAAAAAAACACTAACAAGAAGTTCCTTTTATATAATGATGATGCCTAATATGATATATTTGTTAGATTTTTATGAGATAGATGTAATGGGGAGGCTCAATGTTAGGCTCAATGTTAATGAGTCATAAGAATGTTTATGTGAGAGATTATAATATTAATTTCAATTCAAAAATTTATTGTATTGAATTTTATTTTTTTATATGTTATTATTATTTTAACTTTTTTATTTTTATTTAATATGAAACTCAAATTCATATATAAAAAAATTAACAATATATATCAGTTCAAAGTCTTGTTCATCCATATTCGAAATATATTTGTTTCATAAAAGTCTAGCTCACATTAAGGTTGAACTAGTATGGTATGGTATTAAGCCTTTCATAGCTTAAAGTTTTGCATAGAGAGTTGATAACAATCCTCAAAGACATATAACAAAACAAAAAATATCACAATAAAAGATCTCCCACAACACATGCTTCCTATTGAACACAATGTTTGAAAAATAAAGTATGAAAAATATATCCAAACACAAAAAGGGAGGATTGAATTGTGTTTTAAAACTTTTTTATATTTTTGCAAATATCGTCTTATCAAACACAGTTAAATGATGGTTTTATACTTGACAAACAATCTGTCAAAGATTTTCAAAAACTAAGTTTGAAATATTCTTCTTAATTAAGTTAATGCATATTTAATAACTTGCAATATTAACAAGATAAGGGAAGAAGAATATACTCTTAGATTTTGTATGTTCGTTTGATAGTGCAAATTACGTTCAATTCTCAATCAACTATCGAGTTTCACAATCCAGACTAATGTTGCAAAATACAACATGAGTATTTTTTTGACTCGTTGTCACTATTGGCTAACCCTTTGAGTATTGTTTCAAAACATAATCACTTATGGCTAACTTATCAAGTATTTTTTAAATACTTAACCACTTCTAGCTAAAAATCCAAGTATTCTTTATGGAATGTAGTTACTCCTAGCTATATTCTTTAAAAATAGTCACTCTTTGCTAAGATAAATATTTGTCTAAGATGTGATCTAAAATATCACAGGGTTTGCTCACTAGAGGGTAGCGTCTTTTGACGTATACAAGTTTTAGTGTCAAAACTTTCTTCGTTGTCATGTTCTTCCTTTAATATATATATATTTATATTTATATTTTGGAAGAAAAAAGTTGTTGTAAATTGTTTTTAGCCATTGTGAGTGTCTTCTTTTGACACTCTTCCTTTTGTGTTTGAATAGACTTTAAGACTTTTACAGAATTGGGTAGGTGGCTTCTTTCTACATTTGAGCAAAGTCTAGGACTTACACAATTGGTTATTTTTGCAATATTAACATCTTGTCTTTTATAGAAAATTTTATTACTTAAATTTATTTTAAACACATTAATTGACTATAAATACCGATAAAAATATAAATGAAATAAATGGAAAGTTGCAAACTATCTCAAACTACAAATTACAAACTATTTACAAGTTTTATGAAATTTAATTTTATGTAATTTATAAGAATTATTGATTTACTTATCTTACCCAAACTTCATTCATGATTCTCAAATACGTCCCAAATCATGAAGAAGACTGGTACTTATTGTATTATATCTAAAATAAAAATAATTAATAAATTCAAGTAAAAAAGAATATTTCTATTATCAGAACAACGACCTTAATAAGAAAAAAAAATCATAAAAAATAAAAATTACTTTTTTATTAAATAAAGACATGAGTTTACTCCCCTTGTATTTAATTTTTCCAAATTACGTTCAATTAATATAACGAATTTCATTAATTAACTAAATCATACAAAATTATAAAAATATTTTATGAAATAAGTAAAAATAAAAATTATAACATTATATTTAAGTAATTTTAAAATAAATTCAAATAAACATAAATTAAAAACTGACCATTTTAAAAAATTACTAACAATGCAAAAAAAACTAAATAAAAACTTACAAAACTAAAAATGTGTACCTGTGCACGAAAAGTTTTAGAAGAAATTATAAAACCTTATTCTCAAAAAAAATGTTAAGAAAATAATGCTACGAAGCACAATTTTAAAAGAAAAAAACGTGCTACGAAGTACTGGTTCTAAAAAATTTAAAAAGAAATTAAGAAAACGTGTTACAAAACATGACTTTGAAAAGAAAAAATACAAACTAAAATTATATTTACAATTTTTTTCATTTTAAAATGGTATTTTTAAACATAATTTACCCACACCAATAATTGTTTTTAAATCTGTCTATAAATTAAAACCTGAATGGAACCATTTTAATACATTTTTCCAACAAAAAAAAAAGCTTTGATAATAACATTAATCATTTATTAGGAAAACGTGTTTTGGTACAAGGCAAATCCTTTCGCATTAAATATTATTTCACAACTTCTGTTTTCTAAGCTATCTTCCTGTACCTAACAAAATGTCACTAACATAGGATATTCTTATTTTTATCAATTTCTTTCTAAGGAAATTATATTTATTATTTTCAGGAAACTCACTTTGAATTTAAATTTTAAGTATTTTTTAATTGTATTTTATAATTAAAAGTAAATTTTCGTTTTAATTATGTGATTACGTCTAATATTATTTTTATTATGCAAATTACAAATAAACCTTTAATCTTCATTATAAAACATTGTTAAAAGTACCTAAAGTTATCCACTAAGTTTTGACTTTTTGCAATACTAAACTTTAATTGACATTAAAATAATAATTATGGTAAACAACTCTAGTTGACTCTAATGTTTTATTAGTGATATATTGTGATGTTTCACACTTCCTAATTCCCTCGTGTATAAAAGAGTAGAAAGGTAAAGTCAAAATGTGCGCGTTGACTTTACAAATGGATTTTCTATCAGATAACACTGTAACACAAAAATCAAAGCTTCTAGCATTTTATTTTTCCCAGATGTTTTCTTTTTAAAGTCATTCTCGCCGTTGATTAAGGAATTAATAATAGTTTTTATTGAAATTAAGTAAAAGTATTTAAAATATTAATAACACGTTTGATAAAAAAAGCTTTCATTTAAGATATTCAAACTTTGTTTTTTTAGGAAATCAGTCATGAAGTGTGAATGTAATTGTAAATCATTGAAAGTAATTTTTTTCCTTGTACGTATTGTGAAGATCTCATTAAGATAGTCTTGTTCGTTTTATTTTCTCTATTTTCATTGAAAATAAGTCTTGATAATAGATTTGTATGGATATTTTTGAAAAGTTTTTTATACTTAAATCGATATTTAGTGGTTGTTAATAATAAATTTTATTAAATTTATACATTAATTTGAATATGATTAAACTATGAAAAATCAAAATTCTTCATAAGCTATGCGAGACTTCTAGAAATATTGTAACTTTAAACTATGATTATTTTTAATAATGATATAACACAGATTATGTAAAACACATTAGAATATATTATCATTTTAATTCATAATAAAATATATTATATAGATATATAATAATATAATTGGATAATAATAGTTTTATTAAATGTTTGGTGCCTCTTATCATAAAAACTGGATAATAATATCGTGGTTATGATAAAAATAATAATAATAATAATAATAATAATAATATTACACAATAATAATGAGATGATAATAATAAAAATTATGATAATTATAGTATAAATAATAATAATAATTATTATAATAATAAGTTAATGGTGTATTGTCATGAATGATATTGTATGATGGTACCTATTATATATGATAGCAAATATAATAATAATGATATTAATAGTAGTGATATTAATAAGATAACAAATTTTTATATAATAGTAATTATTATGATAAAAATGATATTGTAACAATAATGATAATACAAATTTTTTCATAAAAATAATAGCAATTGTTATGATAAAAATGATATTCCAACAATAATGATAATGGTGGTGGTGGAAGTTATATTAACCAGAATGATAAATAATAATGATAAGAGTTGCTATGATGATAATAATTATAAAGAAAATGGAAAGAAAAAGAAATATATTGCACTGGGCCAATTTGATAGGTAAAAATATTATATTGTGTCAATGCAAAAACAAATTTGATTACATTAAGATATGACAGATATGGTATTCTATTTTATTATATCCTCACCAGCTACCCTTTAAAGTCTTGGTTATTATTCTTGTGCATGAAACATGCGTAGAAACTTGTTAAAAAGAAACATAAAAATGGAAGCTATAATTATTAATTCTTCGCAACCAAGCTTGAAAAATACCTCTGGAATGTGAAACCAAACACATTAGTAATGATTTTTTTATTCACGTCCAAGGTGAAGAAAAGTTGAAGATTTCCCTGAAGCATTGGTTGGTCCAGGGGCTAAATATGGATCATCTTGCAAGATATCGAAATTTTGAACACAAGATTCCGTAGAAATAAGGACAATAATCCAAATGAAAGAATTTTTTTTATCACTATATCAACAAAATAATCTGAATGAGAAAGGATTTACTGCTGGTATTTGATAAGTTAAGGCCCTATGATTAATGGCATGTAGATCGGGCCTGTTCCGTATACCAATTTGCTCGACCAATTAGTCTCTTCCTTCCTCCATCGAAGGTTTTCTTCCAACCAAGATCAGCCTTGAACATTTCAAGCACAACCTAAAATTATCGTATCTTGGTCCCAGAACTTGGCTGCATGCTCTCCAACATACCCGAGGAAGTTTTGTGTTCATGCTATGTAACATTCACTTGGAACAGCTTCTTCACTTTCTGTGGCCTATCAGTTATTTTTTAAGCCATCATGGATCAGCTGTGATAATATATCAACCCATGTGTCGGGAACACCAGGCAGACACCAATGCATGCAATCCTGACCCCATACTGCAACCGCATCCTTCCTTCCTAACCAAATTGCTGGATGAGCATCAGCTCTAAACTCACTTAAATGAGTTAAGTCAAGCAAGTGAATGTCTGTGCCTTGTAATGCTTCTTGAATCACACCATTCAACACTCTTGCATCCCTGTTAACTCCGTTGTTCCTGGGTTCAAACCATGAGTCAAGCTGTCCACGTATTAGTTAGGCCAATGCTTGGAAACACATGGGGCATGGAACACAATTCAACAGGTCCCTCAGAAAATGTGAAACATTCAAGTCGTTTAAAATTAAAACTTTTATCAAATGCCTGCCATAGTTGGATGTTCTTTTGTGAGACGTGTTACACAGGAAAATAAGGGAGAAATTCAGAAAAGTAACTTCTAAATGGTAGCAATTTATAGCATAACAATTTGGGAGGACCATGAAAGTGATTAGCATCGCAAGAAAAAAAAAAAAACTTTACCTAGGAGAAAAAAAATGCAGGCAAGTTTCAGAAATACACACCTCATTCTCCTCGAGGGGCCTGTTGAACAAGCAGCTCCCATTTTGATTCCAGTCACCACCATAAAAGTGTCTTGGGGATTGTAATCTCCATAATTTAAGTGTGTTTCTAGGAAATTCTTTCTGAATGTATGTGATCGTATTAGCAAGAACAACTTTGAGTCCATCCAACATCCCAAGAGGAGGAACTATTGCTTGTCCTGCTTTATAGAAGACGAGAGGCTTCTCTTCTGGAAATTTGTCATTATTCCACCTAAGAAACACCAAATCAAGTAACTATATACATTCAATCATTGGAACAGTTCATAAAAATACAGAGCCAAGCTAAAAATTAGCCCCAAATCAGTCTCATAAGAAATATGTTGCATCACAAGTAATCCTTTTTTAGCACTTTTCAATTTTTAGCAATTAATATTATTACTTAATTCATTCATTCATGTTTACTTTCTGTATATGCGTTGTGAGTGAGTAGGTGAGTCATTCAACAATTCTTAAACAGCGCATATAGAGGCAGTCAAACTCAAACTTATTTTAAGTGGTAATGCATCATCCAGAAATTACAAAATTCACGGAAACAAAGAAGAATTACCAGTGACCAGTATTAAACACCAGAACATCATAGAATCCAGCAATTTTAGCCCAATCATCTGCAGGAATATCAACATCAACTCGATAAAAGCCTTCTGATCCATCTTGTATCCCAGCTTTTGCTTGTTTTGGCTGCCACCTGTGTGTATTCAGTAATGAGCTCATAAGGTTTCCATTTTCAAATTGACACCAAAGCAAATAAGACAATCAGAACTAAAAAAACACAGGAAACACTTAACAAGAATTAAGATAGAGTCAGTGGACGAAAATTATAAAAAAATAAAAAAAATCCAGAGAAATAAGTTGAAAGTTGAAACTGTAAATAGCATAGCCAAACAAAATAAAAGAAGGACACAAAGTTGGTTGACTTTGTCGAATGCCCATCTTTAATCCCAAATTTATAAAGTTCAGTTTTAGGAAACATTTACTCCATTAATCATCATTGCCTAACTAAAACCAGAAAAAAGTGTTAGAGGGAGCAAAGTTTTACCACAACCTAAGAATAAATGGACTTGATACCTGGAGCCAAATATTGAAGTGAGCGAAACTTTATTTTTTACAGTAAATGCTATATAGGCTTTTTAATTTTTTAGGAGTTGTGGCTGCCCCTATATACTCACACTTAGTTCCGTTTTGTACATGCCCACACCTTATTAAAATTAAAATTAAACATACTAGTGATATTGAAACCAAAGCAAAAGGAAGCCATCCAATATTCACAAAGATATTTTAACAGCCAAAAATAACAGCATATCTATATTTAATATCCTAAAATAGGAAATGTGAAGAGTAAGAATCCGCATGTATCTTTGTTCAGATTCATGTATATATTGTAGTGTGATGCATTTTTTAGTAGGGATGAAGAAAGGAATTACTAATTTAGTATGACGCACAGAAAAGTGATTTTTATAATACAAATACAATGCTTAGATTTATGAGATGTATTGTTCAGCTGCAGTGTTTATAATTTCGTGTTTCTAATGTACTAAATGCATTATCATAAACAATTCTCAAAACAGTGCTATAGTACATGTCTATAAGTGTTTCTAATCCATAAAATGAGCTGCGGTATGTGTACAAAATGGAAATATGAAATTCACAAATATAGCTAAAACTATGAACCAACAACATGATAATGTGTTGACAAGTAGGATAGAGGGATTGTTCGGATAACATTCTCCAAAAGCACTCATAGGAGAAAGAAAAATGTAAAATTAGTTTTTTTTCCTTCTCCTATAATTGTTTCTGGAGAAGTTCAATGTTGCAGCTCAACAAGAATTTCCAGTCATTAAATACATCTCCCAGATAGAGCATCACCAGCCCTGTAGTTTAAAGTTCAAACACTACTCTTTCAATTCATGAACAAGTTTGTTGTTAGAACATCCTTCAAACCACCACCTATCAAACTTGATTCCACCGGCTCACACCCCAATCTGAGCCAACTATCAACAACACATAAGTATCAACGTTTTGCTTAAATTTAGGTTCCCAATACAACCTAGCATCGGCCGGTTGCTATCAAATGTCAATTAATTTCAGTACCTCAACCAATCTCTAAGAAACTAAGCTAATTCTCTACAGCATCCATCCAAAACTAAGCTTTAAACTTGACATAAAGCACCATACTTGCAACCACCCCTTCTTGTGAAATGCACATAGAAACTATCTGGCAAGGAGTTACATACCACCTTCATGTAAAACAAACTAGTACATATCTATTTGCAATAATCTGAACCAAAAAAAAGAAAAATTGGTTAATGAGAATATTACTGGTATCTGGAGAGCAAAACGGCACGGTGATAAGCGACGGTGACATTGAATTTGGGAAAATAGGCACCCCTCCAAGCACCCTTCTTTTTCCACTTTTTGGCTCCCTCATCGGCGACCCTGAGAGTGCAGAGAAAAGAAGCCAAGAAATTCTCGTTGAGGGAGTCCCCAACAAACCCAATGTTCCTATTCCTCATCCGACCCAGAAACCGAAACGGGTCGATCCGATTCAAGTGGCAGTCCCGGGGCACCCACTTCCAGGAGTTGATGAAGCTCATATTTTGCCTCTCGTTTCGGAGGCAGTTCCAGGCATTACGGTGGAAAGGACATGTTTGGTCGTAGAGAGGGGTGCGATCAGGATCGGAGACCCATTGGCCGGTGAAAAGATTGCATTTGGAGATTGCGAGTAATTGTGAGGTTGTAGAAGAAGAGAAAGAGTGGAGAGAGAGGAATGAAGAGAAGAAATAGAAGGATGCAAATGTTAGTACGATGAGCCATGGTAAGAGATGTGAAGGGAGCTTCGGAGACATTCTCGTCTTCCACCGTCTATGCCTGTGTCCAATTCCTGCTCCCTCTCAGATTGGGGTACATTTTTCAACCATCTTCTTATCAAGTTTAGAAAAGCATTATAGTCCAACAATGCCATAGACAATAAAAATGAGAAAGGAAAATATGCAAATTATGATATTAAGAAAACAAGTTTTTTTTTTTTTTTATGTGAAAGTTTAAATTCTTAATAAGCTGTTAATAAAATTCAATATATATACTCTTTAATTATTAAATTAATTATAATAAAATCAAATATAAGAAAATATTAATACACCTTTTAATTAAAATTCAATCTTATATAACTTTCAAAATAACAATGATGAATTATAAAACAAAAATATGATTAAAAATTAGTACTAAAATATTTTTATTTTTAAAAAAAAAAAAACTTGACAACCCTAAAAAATACACCCACCTTACAATAAGCTTTAATAATTATAATAATATACATTAAAATTTTATATTGAAAAGTAAAATAAATTTAATTAAAATATTGTTATTTTAAGTTGTCAAGTATGTATATTTTAGGATAGATGTAAAAGTATCACCACTAAAAAAAAATAATGCAATTATATTGAATATAAAGAATGAAAAATCAAAATAATTATATAAAAAACATAAAAAATAACATTATCTTCAAAATAAAGATTAAAAAAATATTTGTATACAAAAGTAATACTTAAATTTCATCGATATTTATTAAAGTTTTATGTTAATATAAATACTATATCTTATACAAATTACAAAATCAATAAAAATAGGTCAAAACTCTTTGTCTAATCACCTAATACATTTTTATTTCTTCCTTTTTAACTTGAAGTTACCTACATCAATCATTCAAAATTTCATCATATTTAGTAAAAACAATAGTACATGTGAATGTGAGTATAACTTGTAAAATATGCATATATGTACTACGTGGTATATATCTGATTTAAAATAAATAAATAAATTATAAAGTTGAAAAGTAGTTATTTTTGAAATTTGAAAAGTAATTACTTTTGAAATTTAAAATTTGAAAGGTAGTTACTTTTCAAATTTGAAATTTGAAAAGATATTTTGAAAAGTTTTGTTTCTATATTTAAGCACATTGATGGGATGTGCTTATTATGGTTTTTTAAGAGAAAGAAATTGGTCCTCCTTCTACCAAGTAAAGCATATTTATGTTAATGATATTGTGAGAATCATATAGTTCTAAGATCAAACAGTTTAAAGAAAATTTCTTACATGTGGTATCAGAGCAAGGTTTAAGAACGTATGATTTTCCATTATTTTTGTCAATTATTTCCATTAATTGATAACCCTAATTTTGTTGATGAGAAAATTGATAATTTTATCAATTATATATTTCCGCTGCTTAACGCCTTTAAGGGTTTGTCAAATTAATAATTTATTGCATTGAAAAGTAGATTATTCTTCTTTATGATGATTCAAGATTTATTTAATTGCATAGATATAAAGGTAATAAATTGTTCTTCAATAGTATAGTATGAACAAGTTATACATAATAGCACTAAAGACTAAAGTACAATCATAGAAGTGAAAGCATAACAAATTATACTTTGTTATTACGAACAGTGACATGAAATTGGAGCCATACTATGTAAGTTTTGTTAATAGTTAGTATTGTTTTCTCAAAATCATGGTAGTAGGATGAAAGTAACACAAACAAACTCCACAATGAAGAACATTGTCCTTCATTAAATTATGTGTACATTACAAATAATTTGTTAGTCACCAAAGTGGCCAAATTAGAATGTTTTGATAAATGTAAA
>Ga0123342_1000936_pt1 | contig 48569 bp, 26 predicted proteins | sample Turbeawhitnodule_FD_89960 | JGI IMG/M metagenome (GOLD analysis project Ga0123342, IMG submission 89960) | Root nodule microbial communities of legume samples collected from Mexico - Turtle bean Mexico white nodule | ecosystem: Host-associated > Plants > Roots > Nodule | place: Mexico: Nepantla...
AAGTAAAAACATCCTTATGCCACATAGTTAATATACTCCCAGCACCTTCGTCCCCTTCGTTAAAGATCCAGCCAATATTATTATCTCCCCACAACTCAAAACATTTTGCTTCTGTTAAGGATGCAACCAAAACTTATGATTTGTATTATCAAATGCTTCGCAAGGGAATTTCTCCTAACCATTTAACTTATATCTTAACAATATTAAACCAATGTTAGACACATAAATACTAGATATAAACACATCATATTCCAAAAAATTGTTAAAAATGTAGAGAACTAAAACAACACAGTAAAAAAGATTTATATCATTCATATGTGTCGCAAAGTACAAGTTGATTCCAATCACAAAAGTGCATCAAAATCAAATATGCATTTGAATAATGTACTAAATCATAAAAGTCACCTTTAGACTAAAGGTTTTAGCTCCACCAAAGAACCTTTACCTCAACCAAGACACCACTTTTATTTTTTCATCAACACGTTCTCAATTACCTTTCACTTCAACATTGGAGACCCCATTCCTAAACAAGTTGTGATTCTCATTCGATATCACCAATGTAAACAAGGAGGGTTTCATTAATATGATAATTATTATTATGATTATTATCATTTTTCAAAATAATTTTAAATAAAATAAATAATTTAATTATTGATTACAAATTATTGAAAAATAATTAATAAGTATTTTTTGGAATTTTGAATTTTTTGTTGAAATAATTGTTTTAGGATATCTTAAACCTTAATAACTGTTAAATGATGATAAAATATGATATATTTTGTGGTGGCTTTTAATTATCAAAATTAATAAATAATTATAAAATATAAAATAAATTTGTTACAGTTTTAGTAAATAATTTTTTTTCTAGTGCTCGAAATATTTTTGCTATAAACTTCTTTTACATAAATGTGAATCTGATGATTATTTTAACAGTAAAAAAACTCATTTGCGGTAGTTTTTAACAGTTAAAAATTCAAATATCGTATTAATTTTTTAGTGCTTAGTCAATAATCTTCTCCCTTAATATTGTTTCCTCTAGTATCTAACTTTTAATTATGGAGTATGTATAATTTCTCTAGAAAGTATGAGTTAAAAAAAAAGTGACTTCGTTGGAGTAATTACTGTTTTTCATCTTCTTTTTCCCATAATATTTCTCATTCCGAAGTCACAAAAATTGTTGTATATGAAAGATTAATTGAAGTTAAAGGGTGGTTTAGCATCATATCTTATTCAACTTTCCATCATAGACACGTCAGGTTTCCAAATACTATTAAAAAATAATTAAATAAAAACTATTTTTTAAAATAAAATAATTAAATATTATATTTATATCGGTAGAGTCCGTAGATCGAGACTATGTCTCGATAAGCCGACCAATATCACAAAGATCATAACATTTAAAGTAGGATTAATTAGGCTAATTAGCAGTTAAACATTAGGTAATGTATTCCTAAACATGATCCAACTCCATAATCTGGTCCAATGAGAAAAGGCCCATAATTACCACATATATATATATATATATATATATATATATATATATATATAGGCACAAAACCAAGAATCAAGTACATCTCATATACTGTGCTCAGGATACCGAGTGTCGAATACTCAATTTTGACTTGAGCGTCGAAGTGCCTTTGGAAGCTGAAGGACGAATAAGAAGAAGCCCACTTTGAGGAGAAGAAAGAAAAACCTGACGACCGACCGATAAGTGCTACGATCATTCTCTTGGTTCCAATCCCTTTCAAAAACAATATTTATTAAATTAAATATTATTTTATAAATTAAAAAAATTATCATATGTAAAGTAATTTTATTATTAATAAAAAATTATAAATATTTTAATTAATATTTAATTAGCTATAAAGTTTTATTCGTAACTAATTATATATCGATTTAGGAATTAATTTAATTTTTTTATTAATAATAAAAATTACTTTAAACATCAATCATTACAAGATGTAAGATTCAGTTGATTATCATCTCTAAAGATCCACATTTAACGAGATTTATGAAAACTTATTAATATTTTTTAAATTCTCATTAATTGCCTTAAACATGTTTGTCTTTTTATATAATTATCTTGATTTTATTTATACTTACCTACATTTAAAGTCAAATGCATCTAGATCAATAAACACTCATTTAATATAATTTTTAAACATTTAATCGAATTACGGGATATTGTTATAAAATCCTTTTATGACTTACTCTTACAACTAATTTGTATATTCTTAGTGCTGACTTGAGCGTCAAAGAATCTTCTATAGGTGGAGTCCCTTTTGTTCCAAATCATTATCAACTGAGTAGTCATTTAACCACCACCTCGAAAATCACCTGATCTCATCTTGACAAGAACCCAATAAATTTATTTATATTTTTTGTATATTTAATTTTTTTATTTAATGTAAAACTTAAATTTCTAACAATTTTTTTCTAATTGTGTAACTATTATATATATATATATATATATATGATAATATTTTGTGTTAAAAGAAAATACATATATAGTTTCATATAGAATGCAAAAGTGGTATCAAACTCCAGATGATGAAAATAATCCAATAAAATTTAATTTGTAAAAACACATGTAAATATCTTATTATAAGTTTAAGAATTAAATTAATAATTGTTGTTAAGATGAGTTATTGGTACCAATAACATACTCACCCGTAAATTTTTTTAAATTCTTTTCAAAGTACTATCACTTATTTATACTTATAAAAACATTTAAGCCAAAATGTTATCAATAAATATTTAATCCTTTTTTTTCAAAAAAATATATTCCTATACCTCTCATGACAATGACTAGTCTATGGAATTAGAAGATAAATAACTTTTATTTACTAGTCATAACGAATTTAATTATTTGTTATTGTCATTAGAGATTTTTGTAATTAAAAAAGATAACTAGATATATAAGATATATTATACTGAAATTTTACATTAAATCATTTTCAATAGTTAATTATATAATAAATTAAAAACGATTAATTTTAATTCTAATTTATTGTATATATTATTTTTAACTCTTATTCTTTTAAAACTAGCACAACGCTGCATGTGTATTTACATTTTTACTAGATTAAAATATATATAATCTTATTATTTTATATTTTTATAGTTTTATTATTTTAATGAATAATTTATTAAAAATAATATAATTTAATATATATATATATACAATTTTGTAAAATAATATTAAAAAATTATATAACCATTATTTTTAAAAGACAAATTAGTTTATTATTTTAAAATAAAATAAAATTATTTTATTAAATAAATAATAAATTAGTTATTATTTATTAAAAAAGAAAATTATCCAACTAAAAGATCACATAAAAAGAAATTAACATACAATGGTATAAATTTATGATAATCCATGAAGATGAGAATGAAGTTCGTTAGATTTAGGAGGAAAGAGAAGCGGTTAGTTCGGATGAATTTCCCATAACTCTTAGCTTATTTCCTTCATTCCTCTCATTTCCACCATTCTCCTCTTCCCCAAAATACACCAACTAAAAACAGACGCAAACATCTTTTCCGTTCAAATTCTTTTCCACACGCAAATCTAACAAAAACGAAGAAGATCCAGGAGCGCAAGATCCTTGGAAATGCTGCGTTCTTGAATGGGCAATGTTACGGCACCGGTGGCGGCGAGATTGGCGTTTTTCCCGCCGGAGCCAGCGACCTATGAGATTTCGCGGGAGCCGGGCGGGAAGGTGGTGGTTTCCGGCGTGAGCGGGGACAAGAACTTGGAGGCGCACGTGCTGGAGACGAAGGGTGGGAACAAGATCGTTGCGACGTTCTGGAAGCATCCTTTCGCGAGGTTCACCTTGCTCTATTCCCATGGCAATGCCGCTGACTTAGGTCAGATGCATGATCTCTTCCTCGAACTCAGGGCACACCTCCGCGTCAATATCATGAGGTTTCTTTTCTACCTAACTTTCTCTCTCAAACCATAACTGCTTCTACTTTACCCTCTCTTTTTTTTTTCACTCTAAACTTTATAATGGAATCAGTTCAATTGGAGTTAAATCAAAATCAATGTTTAGTGCTTTGTTTGGATTAATTTTGGAGATTTTTAAACTTTACTCAAATTCTACTTCTTTTCTATATTTTTAAAGTATTTTATAATAAAAGGAATTTACTACTTGGAAGTTAGAAAATTCGTCCTTTAATATGTTGACTAATATTTAATTCTACTTTTTTATTATTATAAAAATTCATTCTTATAATAATTATTAAAGTAAGAAAATATAATTAGATTTGAGAAATATGTTCATAAAAATTAGTTATAAAATAAATTATTTTTATAATTTTATCATAAACAGATAGTTTTTTTTTATTACAAGTAGTTAGTTGAGTTTAAATAAATAGTTATAAAAATAAAATAAGATATGTTGAGTAAGAAAAAATTGATAAAACAAAAGTTAAACTATTCGGTTTAGGAAGAAAAAAATCTAAATTAATTTTAAAAAATTTATTTTGATAAATTTTTCTACAGTTATTATTTTACATTGGTTGGATTTTGAATATAATTTATCTTATATGTACTAGACATGTTGTGAAATTATAATATAACAAATTATTCAAGTCTTATTATATGATTAACATTTATTCAATCACATTATTGATAAAAGATTAGTCTTTAATGTAAGAAGAATGTTATTTAAGGTGAGATTTTTAACGAGAAAACCTGAGATTGTTGAGTCATAATAATTTATTCATTCCGATAACTTATATTTTGGAACTCAACTAATGTGATTCTTGATTTATCAATTTTTACCCTACTTTTATTGTCAATCCACTTATACTTGAAATTAAAACAAAAAACTTAGTATAATCAACCTCTCATATCTATTCTATGACACCATAGTACAACATTGATCCAAGTGGAAAATTGCATCGCCTTGGCCTCAAGAGTGACACCACAATTTTGAATTGTATTTTTTTCATCCAAAGATGTAAAATGTACAATTGTTGATTTCGTAACCTGTACAAGAAATGACATTAAACTTCAATCAAGATTTTCGATGTCGTTGAATCCTATAACACCTCATCTTTAAACCAAGCCATGAAAGTGCTATTATATTCCATCAAGACCCATTTCTCTGGTTGTCTTTGGTTATTTTCCTTCACAATGACTTTATGAGCAAATAAGTAAGGTATAACCTCATCAGTGTCATTCAGTATATACAAATGTGCATGGAAGACTTCCGATTGAGATTTTCTTAACGTATGTACACCACCTAAACACTTATAAAACGTCTGTTGTGCCATGAGTTGGCTGAAAGACCTATTGAATTGTCTTTTCACATGTACTCTGAACAAAACTCTATACTTTCTTTTGCTATGTACCTTTCAATCATTGAAGCTTGTGGACGATAATGATTTTTACCATACCCTTTCAAAATTTTCATATACTGTTCAACAGGATACATCCATCATAAGTACATTGGTCTGCACAATCTAGCATCTCTTACCAGATGCAAAACTAGATGAATCATGATGTACCAGATCCACAACTAGATGAATCATGATGTCAAAAAAGACGGAGGAAAATACATCTCCAATTCACACAAGATAACAAAAATTTCATCTTCAAGTTTATCTAACTTTACCGAATCAATGACTTTATAATAAATGGAAGAGAGGAATGAACACAAACGGATTATGGTATGTTTAACATTTTTTTGGTAAGATCCCACTAATAGCTACCAACAACAACTATTGCATTAAGATGTGACAATCATGAGAATTCAATCCAATTAGCTTCAAATCTTGCATAAATAATAGTCTTTTCACATTTGATGAATGTCCTTGAGGCACTTTCACACCCTTTAGACATTCGCAACAACTTATTTTTTCTTTCGACATAGTGTAACAGGCTAGGGGCAAATATATATGTTTACCCACCTGTATTGGTGTCAACTCACCTCGTATATTCATCTCAATCAAATCCAAATGAGCATTTACACCATCATTCGTCTTTCCGTTAATGTTAAGAAGTATACCAATTAAACTATCACACATTCTTCTCCACATACATTACGTCAATACAATGTCTGACTTCTAACTTCGACCAAGACAGAAGATCAAAGACTTCATGATTCATTTAGTTGTGCATCTTCCACATGTTTGTCGCAAATGACTTCTTTTTCGACTTTTCAAAGGTGTGGTCTATGTTATTTATCTTTTCATAAATCTCAACACCAGTCAATGGAGTTGGTGCAATGTCAGTCTCTTGATGTCCATTAAAGGCTTTTTTCAATTTCCGGTAAGGATGATGACTTCTAAGAAATCTCTTATGCGGAAGATATATTATCTTTATTCCATGTTTCAATTGTTGAGAAGTAGTGTCTTCTTGACATATTAGACATGCTTTATGACTCTTGACATTATGCCCTGATAAGTTCCTATATAACGGAAAATCCTTGATGGTGCAAAATAACATGACATGCATCTTGAAATTTTCATCAGCAAACCCATCAAAGGCTTCAACACCTTAATCCCACAACAACTTTAAATCTTCAATTAGGGGACTTAAATAAACTTCTATGTCATTTCTTGACTATCTTGGACCGGATATAATCATAGACAACATCATGTATTTTTGCTCCATGCATTATCCAGGAGGAAAGTTGTAAATAACTAGTAAAACAAGCCATGAACTGTGATTCGTACTTAAATTACCAAGTGGATTCATTCCATTTGTAGCTAAACCAAGTCAGATATTTCTTGACTATTTACAAAACTCGGGAAACTCATTATCAAATTTCTTTGATTGAATAAAATCAGCTGGATGACAGTGCATGCCATCACATTTCCTCTCATCTGCTTGTCATATGAGATTTTTAGCATCATTTGGGTTTGCAAACAAATATTTCGTCTTTGGAATGATTGGAAGATACCACACAACATTTAATGGGGGTCCATGCTTTTCCATATCTTCAATATTATCATTGTTTTTTTGTTTCAACTTGTAACGTGATAACCCACACCTCAGACAGTTTTTCAAGAATTCAAATTCTTTCTTAATAATATACAATCATTAGGACATGCATGTATATTTTTATACTCCATACCCATCAGACAAAGAATTTTTTTGGCGTCATAATTACAATTAGATTGAATATTTCCCTTGGGAAGTCTTTCCTTCAACAACTGAAGCAATTTTGTGAAGCTTTTATCGATCCATCCATTTATTACATTCAAATTCATCAATCTTAACATCACCAACAACCGTATGAAGTTAGTTGATCTAGGATACAATGGAGTTTTCGCATCACTTGACATACTTTTGTATCCATGTGCTTTTGTAAAAGACTCAACTACAACATCACAAATCATGTCATCCAATCAATCATCATATAATGCATCATCCATGGTGAATTAAACATATTCTTGGGATACAAACACTTGGTAAATGTAATAATTCACAATGTTATGTCCAAGTGGTTTAAGATCGTAGAAACTCATCACATAGAAGGTGCTCCCTGATTTTGTTAACATTCAATCTCCTCCTGTTCAAACAATTAACACAGAACATACCAAAACTTTACTCCATCACCACTATTGTTGGCATTATGTTGCGCAAATTGTATAAATTCTTCTACTTCTCTTTCGTACTCATCACTTATGTGGGATAAATTAATCCAATTTCGATCCATGTGTATGTTCTGTAATGGTCTCTCAATGAAAGTTTATTGATTTTGGATCTCTCAACCCAAAATGTAACAATTTTCTGAGGGTTGAACACCCACAGACTCAATACCAACACGTATTAAAGAATTATAAATATACATGCAATTCAATAAATAAACAATTTTAGTTATTCATCCTAAAATTATTTATAAAATTTTATTACTGTAATTATAAACCCTAATATTAATTATTAAATTTTAATAGTCTTAATTATATAACTAAAATAATATTAATTAAAATAATATTAACTAAAATAATATTAATTATAAATCCTAAAATTACTTATTAAATTTTATTACTTTAATTATCAACTCTATCAAATCTTATTCACAATATAGCCTTATCTTTCAAATCTTGTTACCATAACTGGGAATATGAAAATTACTTAGAAAAACTCAATTCAATTTTCTTTTGATTGTGTATGTAATTCTTAAAATCACTAAGTGAAATACTTTATTTATAGAGTTCATAAGATTAAAAATTGATAAGACATGTTTAATCGATTATCTAAGGTGTTAATAAATTATTTTTAGTTAAATTTTGAAAAATATTTACAACACTTTCTATTTTAATCCATTTGGCACGTGTTAATCGACTGTTTCCGCTTTGTACTAAATAAATACTTAAAACATACTCCATTGATTACAAAAGATGTTAAACCATTAAAATCTTGAGACAGTGACTTGCTTCCCAACTCATGGTTTAATCGAGTAAAAACTCATGGTTTAATCGAGTAAAAAGGAGATAATCGATTATTCTGTTGTGAACCTCATCAAAATCAATTTAACTTATTATTAAAAAGTGTAATTTATTAAGAAGGCCATAAAACCTTTTAAAAGATTTTTTTTTTTACTTTTTAAAACTCATTTTGTTTTTTACTCATTTTAATAAGATTGTGTGTTGATTATAAATGATTGAACAACATACAATGAAATCTAAACTCTCTATAACATATTCAATATCTCCATCTTTAATCCTCATCATCAAAACATCTTCACATGAGGCTTGAGGCACTTTTCAAGTCCAACAATCTCTCCCATTTTGATGATGATCCACACTGCATGGTCCAGACTTGTATGTTGGAGATGATATCCAACAAATTTTATTGGAATCTTCACATTCAATGAAAACTATATCACATAATAAATCTTCAACATCTTCATCAAAACAACTTCTCTTGAGGCTTGACTTTATTTTTCAAGTCCAACACATTACAATGATTGTAGGAACAACTAGCTCCAAAAGGGGGTAGGGGTTGAATGGAGCTTGAACTCAAATCATGAATTTAAAGACAATATAAAAGTAACGTCTAACAGGCAATGAGAAGAGAGAAAAGACATAGACTTATATTGGTTCACCCTACTACTTGTGCTACGTTCAGTCCCCTTAAGCAAACTACTTAAGAGCTTTCACTAACCAAAACACTTGGTTATAATGAGTTTTAACACCTCTCCAGGAACGATTTTTCACACTTATCTAGGAACGAGTTTTCACACCTTTCCATAAACGAGTTCTAGCACCTCTCCAAGAACAATTTTTAACATCTTTCAAAGAACACCAATCTTAATCTCTCGCAGAAAATAAGACATCTCAAAGAAATGAGATAAACACTCTCAAAGAAAGAATAATGTAAGCTCACAAGGTATACTTCACAATGTGAAGGATTTACAAAGGTTAAGCACACATCCCAATTGACTAGTTGCTCTATCTACAACAAATATGAACTGTTGAAACTCTTTTGAAATATTCTTTATTGGTTCTTGTCTTCTTCTTCAACTTGTAAGCCTTTATATATATTTAGAAATGATGATCGTTGAAGCTTGTAACTTGTACTTCACCTTAAGCATTTGTATGTTAACATTGGACTTTGTATACATTTTGTACTTGTATAAATTCGAATGTTGAAGCTTGAATCTGCTACACTTGAAGTTTTCACAAAACTCGCACTATAGCACCTTTATTTTTCAATTATAAACTCTATAAGGAAACTATATATACAATATTTTTTGTGCGTCTTGAGTGATGTTTAACACAATGAGACCATTTAGCACGTTTAGCATTGAGACTGTCTAATTGGTTACTCAATGTGCGATCGTTTAGCATGTTAAAACTGTAGATTTTATCTTAACTCCTTTGAACACATTGGACATCTAACAAGTTTAACTCTGAGAGACCCTCTAACAGGTGTAACATTGTAACATTGCAGGATTGTCTAATAGGTTTAATTGTATATGAAGTAGCTTTGTTATAAACTTAACACACTTTATAGTATTTGTTATCATGAAAATCATAGACTCTCTTATCATGAGAGTGTATAATGAGGTATTAGATCATCTAGAGGTGACTAGATCGTCTTGCGTCTTAACAATGATTTGGCCACACAAAGAAGAAAGGAAAAATCAAGAATGATATCCACATCAAAAAGGCTTTGGGGCCTATTTTTTTGAAGAACACTTACTTTAATGTGATGAACACCTTCTTGTTTTTGGTTGATCTTCTAGTTCTAATGGCCACTTGATGGAATCCTTGAGTGGAGATGATCTTGATCAACTCAAAAAGTGTTAGAGAAGAGAAACTCCATGGAAGAACATTGAAAGGTTGCGGAAGCATGGATTCCATGGTGATTCATTTTTGCAACAATGGAAGAGAAAGATAAAAACAAGTACAAGTTGCAAAAGGAAATAGAATAAGGATTGCGAAAAGAAATGAAAAAGAACACACCACTTTCGAGATGATTCTCAAAGGGTAAGTGCAAGAAGATTCATCACTTGAAAAAACTTTTCAAGACAAGAACCAAAACAAGAGAAAAAATTTCTCAAGACTCACAATGATTTACAAGAGCATAATAGGCTTCTTTAGATAGAAAATGTCATGGTCTAGAAGAGGAAAAGACACCAAATAAGTGTTTAGAAAAATAAGAAAATCCAAATGTAAACAAAAGACTATACTTGAACTAAAATTAACTGAACTAGTCATAATGTTTAACAATTAATTAACTTCTAGTTAATCCTTTAACATGGGTGGTTCCTTGAAATTAGGGAACGACACATGGTAGTTCCTCAAATTTAAAAAAACTCATAACTACACTTCAAAAAAGTACACGTGACACATGAAAAACCTAAAAGTCATGTGAAATAGTTACAATCATAATTACACTTATAAAAAGTGACATGTGTTAGCTTAAAAACTTTTCGTCACTTATAAACTTATAATTTCAGCGTCCGTGTATATTTGCGTATATTTGGATTGTATTATATTATAAAAGAGTCAAGACCATCTACAAATTTCACAAAATTGAAAGTTTCTTTATTTATTCTTCTAGTTCTTTTAGTCTTTCATTCGTGAAACTTCCTGAAAATATTTCTTAGAATATCCTTTTTTATTAATTTTTTGTCATGCTTCTTATTTGTTCTTGAAGTTATTTTTCTCCATCTTCATTATATTTCTCTCCAATCCTAGCTCTAGTCAGTACAATATCATAATAACCTACAATTCCTTCCGTGCTAATGAAGCTTAATTAGTAGTTTTTTTTAACCTTTTGCGTTCTGTATTTCAAAGAATTTTTGTGCCCTATGGACCACTCCCTTCAAACACGGGCAACTCTACAGTTTTGACTCAAAGGTGAAGTGGTACTACCTCCTCCTTATTAGATTCCTTATTAGTGTTGTCCTTCTCTTTCCTTTTCTCGTCACCATTGACCAAATTTTCTCCTCTATCCGACAAATTTCTACCTTTTTTTATTTCTAGAAGTAGTAGTTCCTTTATTTCTCTCATGTCTGATATTCTTTCTTTCACAAGATTCATGTCTGCTCACAAGTTTGCAATCTCCTTCTTCTATTCGTAGGCCCATTTCTCCGAGACACTCACCATCATGACACTCGTAGATCGCACAGGTTGGACCAAAATTGTTAGGAATCCACTATTTTTCTATGAAGAACAGTGAAAAGAAAATTATAACTTCTTTATTTCACCAAGTATACAAAGTATTACCAAGGAGCAGTCACCTTTTCATTGGATTATTCACTTACTATTCTCTCTAATCTAAAATATATATTCTTCCTTTTTCCTTTAAGCTTCTTATTAATAGCCTTATTTATACCTCTTAACTATAGTAACTACCATTGAACTGTAATTTTAATTTTTCATCTTGAACTCCTCTTGTGACCAATCTGCTATCCTACCTTATTATTAAATTGTTGTGCTTGCTCCTGCCTAAGAGGTGGTGTTTATTTCCAAACCAGTTGTTTGTGTGGTGAATTATCTATTTATTTGTTCATGCATTCATAACTTGTACATACTTTGAAGTAAAATAAGTAATATTCCTTTTGGCTTATAATTGTGAAACTTTATGCTACTATGCAGCTATGATTATTCAGGATATGGAGCATCTACAGGTAAGGTAAGTAGCCCTTGATTCCCTTGCACCAACTTCCACTTCTCTTTTTGTTATTTTATTGGGTTGTCCTTAGGTTTGGGATTGTGTATATACCATGAAACATGAAATAAAGAAGCAAGATTATTAGATTAGATAATCCATTCCATTTGAACTCTACATTTTCTCCAACCATTCTATCCACCAATCTAACTGGATGTGTTATGTGTGATTATCTCTGAAACCTTGATAGCCATCTGAGTTCAACACATATTATGACATAGAGGCTGTGTATGATTGTTTGAAGAAAGATTATGGAATTGAGCAAGAAGATTTAATTTTGTATGGCCAATCAGTTGGTAGTGGGCCCACAATACACTTGGCTACTAAGTTACGGAATGTGAGAGGTGTTGTTATTCACAGTGGAATCCTTTCAGGGATAAGGGTCTTGTACCCTGTCAAGGTCACATTTTGGTTTGACATATTCAAAGTAAGTTTTGTCCGAGTGATCTTCGTAATTCTTAATCACTACCTAACTTGCAATATTTATCAAAGTTTTGTAATAACATACGTCTCTTTACTAATTTCAGAATATAGACAAAATAAGGCATGTTGACTGTCCAGTCTTAGTTATACATGTACGGTTATCTTTCTATCTATTTTTCTCATTATAGTTTCTGCATTATGTTCTTGCAATGTTCAAAACAGCTCACTGGTTTCTTTCTTCAGGTTTCCCTTCTTAAGAGATTGTTTCTTTTACTTTTTGGGTATATGATAAAATTGCTCTATTTAGAATTTCATATTTGCATGCTATCTTTATCGACAAGGTACATGTGGAAACTTAATAAGGAGTTATTTCACCAGTGTGCAGAAAGTCTTCAGATGTTATTACAAAAAAATTAGTGAATCGGTTCATATTGTTAACAACAATTGTTTAGCTGAATATCTCTACAAAGTACAAACAATAGATTTTAGTTTTGGAATTGAAACTAAAATGGCTAGCGATGGAGACACAAGTTGGTATCATATTTTAAGTTCTGTTTTCAGGGTATCACTCAAGTTTTCCATTCTAACCTGAACTTAAAAAGCAGTCTATGATTCAGATAAAATTTGAAACATATGCTGAATGTTGAATATGAAATGTTACATTTGAAACACTTGTCTAATTATGCTTTTATTTGTCACTTGAGTTCTGCTGCTATTGGAAGAGGATGGATCCTTACAGGACTGTTTGTCCTAATTATTTTTTTGAAGAACTTTACCATGGTTGTTAACAAAGAATAAGATGTACATAGGTAGAACATGTTCATCAAGTTTTTGTATATGTATCTTTTTCTGCTTATGTTAGGCTATTTTTTTGGCTGTCTTCAATACTAATTTACATTAGAAGGAAAACAATTAACAGAATTTTAATTACAATAGTATTCTATTATGCTCTTGCTTTTGTTTCTTCATCTTGAAGCCTATTCATAATTTAATCAATGCATATATTTTGGAATATCAACCAATTTTTGTTTTCTTAGGTTGTTGTGAAACAATGCCCCAAGATAAGACCCTGCTGTACATAAGTTCTTATCAGATAAGGCCACAGGGCACAGTAGCCATCACACTATCATTGTAACAAAACATGAGTCAGAAAATTTAAAACTTAGATGTTAGGGTCTGGATTATGTGTCACTGTTGATGATTTGAGTAGGCTGTACAAAGACCTTATCTTTTATCAAATAATAAACTTTCCCTTCTAATAGTAGTTTTGTTTGTCTGGTTGTGTTTTATTGGCAGGGAACCAATGATGAAATCGTTGACTGGTCCCATGGAAAACGATTGTGGGAACTTTCCAAGGAAAAATATGACCCTTTGTGGGTGAAGGGTGGGGGTCATTGCAACCTTGAGGCTTTCCCTGAGTACATCAAGCACTTGCGCAAGTTTCTAAATGCCATGGAGAAAATCTCAATCACAGGAGAGACAAACAAACAACAACCAACCCAAAATCCTAGTAATACTGAATCTAAACAAAACAAATGTTTAAGATTTGGTCTAATAAGATAGTTGGATCCGTTTGAGGTTTTAAACATAGGAAATCAGAACCATGGTTTTTTACCAACACTACTTTCACTCAGGTCCAAGATTTGGAAGATATTATGTTTCTTAAAAATTGAAGGATGTCTTTGATCCAAATCCTGTTGAAATGACCTTTTTTTGATGGAGAAAGTAACAAGTGGTGTTTGCCTGGGTTAATTATAATGTAAATATCTAGCAAAGTTCTTTATAGCGAGGGCACTTAGGACCATTGAGAGTGGATAAACATGTTCTATGTATTCTCAGCATGCAATTATTATAAGGATACTCTTTGCACTCTAATATCTCTCTCGTAATCAGATTTTAATGATTCATAAATTTTAACTAGTGCTGATTAAAGTTTATTTACAAAAAATAATTTTCTTTTTAAAAATAATATATATATACATATATAATTTATATTTTAATCAGTATAAAATTACGTATTTTTTATGCCGTACAAATCAAGCTAGTAAGGGTTGCCTACAATTTAAGGGATAACAGAACAGCCCTTTTGATGTGAAATCATTAATGATTTCAAAATATACAACTGAATTTTTAAAGTTATACATTATTCGATGTTGACTTCCAAAAGTAACATTTATTTTGAAAAATCTTAAGTGGTAATACTAGTGGTCATAATTTATATATACCTCTTTCTAGATAAATTATAGATGAATGAGTGGTGAATGATTTATATATACCTCTTTTTATATGAATAAAGGTATATATAAATAAGTTATCAATAAAATAATTTGCCAAAAAATTAAAAAAAACTAATTAGTAACTCTAATTTTTAGCTTTTACTTACAGAAAAAAATTAATACTAGAGAATAATAATAATAACAATAATAATAGTATAGTAATAATTGTAGTAATATAGTACTGATATAATAGTAGTTCTAATAGTAATATAATAGTAGCAATAAAAATAATAGTAATAAATAGTAGCACTATCCAAAGAGAAACAATACAACTTTTTGGGAAAGTAATATGTTAATAGGGTGATGATTACTATATATTCAACCATATACAAATATCATTTCAACGAATAACTCAATTATAGTGGTTTTTCTACCTTAAGGAAACATGTTTATTATGGATTATTTAAGCAAGTTAACACTTGGCACTATAACACTAGAACAAAATGAAAGAGTTTTCTAGACCTAATATCCAATTGATTAGGGATAACAATCATAAAAAATTACCGATGTTGCACCTCAATGAGAGAGAAGTAATATAATAAAGAACATAAAAACATAATTTATACAAGTTCAATATAGTTGTGACTAGTCAACCTTTTCTAGATGAACTTATTCAAAAAGTCAAAGTCATCTATTAATATAATGTGATATGATGAAATCTAAAGCATAACTTAACTTTAATATCAGTATTACCACAAGCGAATTGCAGTCACATAATATAAAACGACCATGTAAAATTGAATTGCTCAATTCATAATTATATAAATTAATTGTGTGTTGATGAGGTTTAGTACAAGAAAGTAAAAAGTAATGAAATAGAAATCAATAATAGAAAAAAAAAATCAATTGTTATATTGACTAAATTAAATACTATTTTAAAAATTAAAAAAAAAAATTTAAATTAGTTTCTATTATTATTAAATAGTTTCTAAATTGATATCTAATTAGCTACTAAGATTTTAACTACCAATTATTTAAATTCTAAATTTGGTAGTAAAAATCTTGGTAACTAGCTAATTAGATACCAATTTAGAATTCATTTAACAATAATAGAAACTAATTTAGAAACCAAATAATTTTATAATTTTTAAAATGGTTTCTAATTTAGTCATTATAGCAACTAATTATTTTTAGTCTCTAAAATTGGTTTTTATTTCATGATTTTCTTGTAATGTTTATACCTTCAAAAATATTTTACTAGGTTGTGTATGAGTTCATGTTTTATGAGAAGAATAGCAAAAGGCTTAAAAAATAAAGTTATGCTTCTGCCAAGTGAAAAGTCTCCATCACAATATAAAAAAGTGTTAGAATTTTAGGAGAATATAAATAATTATGTTGGTTTTGATTCGTGAGGAACTTTATAAGGAGACTATGGTTGGAAATTTTGAAAGACAACTAGTACATGATTTAGTGTATAACATAGCACAATTGCAAAGAAGTTTATATTGATTATTGATTTTTATATATACACTTTAAGAGACCATGTTTAACCTTTTGTTTAGCCAAATATTCATTACAAGATGGCATTATTTTATGACAGTCCTCAATCTATGTCACTATTCCATGACACATAATTCTCAATCTAGGAAAAGTGATTTTACATGTTGGTCATCATCCATATTATACACATTGAAAATTTGATCTTTAACTTCTCATCTTAGGTATACATTAGGGTCATAGTCTCTATTAAAAGAAATTAACTTTAAATCAAAATTATAGGGTTTGAATGGTGGTATTTGTGTCAGTCCTCATAGTGTTGCATTTTCCCCTATTTCTTATCTTCATCTTGACTCCCACAGTACATGGTGTTTCTTGGGTCTCTCCTTGCCCTCCCATCTACGTCCATGTTCATGTCTTCCTTGGGAGTCCTCCAATCTCTGCAACCTCTCCATAATTTTTTTTTGCATATTTTCTTTTTTTTGCCAAGTCTCTTTTTGTTTCCTCAAGCTCCAACATGAAATTTTCCTTATTGGAAGATGGGGGACTTTAGGGAATCCTTGATAAGTGCCTTGACATGTTATAAAAAATAAAACAAAATTAAATTAATACAAGAAAATACAATCACTCCCTAAGTGTATCTCTTGGTTTATTTGGTGAAGATTGGATGGCTCTTAAACATTTAAATGTAGAAGAGAGGAGTTGTTTATGTTTTCAAAGATTTCTTCTTGAGAAATAAATTCAAATGAAAGAGACGCAACTCTTCTAATCACTTAAGAGGAATGATGATGAACATAATTTTATTCACACTTTAAAGCTTTAATCATAGATTTTTGGACTATAATGAAAAATAAATCCACTATTTTAATTAAGATTCATATAATTAGATTTATTTTGACCTTAATTGTTATTTATTATAATCTTCTGTTTTAGTCGTAGTAGACGGTCTAATATTTCTCAAAGCAAACAACCTGACTAGAAGGTCTGATTGTAGCATTGATGGTCTAAATGAAGCGTCTATGCGAGTGGGCCAAGTCACATGAAAGTCACAGTTGCTTCTTTGAATCAAAACAAAAAAATGAAATCTAAGTTAAAGAATTAGATAATTAAATCTGCAATATCTCATAAATAAAATTGGAAGCAAATATTCTACAATGATATTCTATCAAATTTATGAAATTAAAAATCCCCTCTTAAACGCACCAAAAATAGAGCAAATCTCCTTCTAAGATATTGTTCAAGTAAATCTTCTGCAAATATCTCTGGCAGCACCATTGAGTTTAATTATAATGAATGTGCAAATCTGAATCGAGTTTGGAAAAAAAATATTTGGAAGAGAAGCGAGAACGAGATCTAGAATAGATAGAAAAGGAAGATAACTATTTGATAATTCGAAAGAGAGAAAATAAACATTTGATAATTGTAAAACAATATCCTGAGGTGGATTCTAATTTGTGCAAAGAAAATAATATTATTAAAGTGACTTCTAAGGAAGAACATGGCATTGCATTTCAACATTTTTCATAGTCGAATAAAACTCTTAGACCTATTTTTTTTTTTTTTTGTATTTTCTTGTTTTTGCTTTTGCATGGAAGGCCAAAACCTTTTGGGTTGACTCCCTTGTGATTTTCCATTGAGTTATGAGGTTATGATCAATAGAAGTTTTGTTTTCAATTCTGTGTAGTAGTTTGTTTTAAACTTATAATCTTTTTGAAATTTGGTTTTTGTAAAAGGTTGTTCTTGAATGCATGATGAATGTTCAATTATTTTCTCTAATTTGTATTTCTTGGTTATGTCGCATTGTTTTAATTAATCTCTTAGAAACATGATTTAAGATAAAAGAGAAGCATCCCATAAGTAGACACATGGATACAAGTGAGGTATTAAATACATCAGTAGACACATACTTTGTTGATAAGATTTTGGTTGAATTGGATTAACACATGTTTGATTCAATTTAACCCTGTGTGAGAATTGAAGGATGATAAACTTTAGATAACCTATAAAGAATTCATTGGTGAAAAAACTTGGGACTCACATATTTTTCATTCATCTTACAACATCTACTCTATTTTCTTGTTAAACAACCACAAACCCCCATTTTACTTTACTGTTATTACTAATTTTCATTGCTTGTAGATACGTTTTGAATACCGATTGCTTTGATTCACTATTGGATTTGTTGGAAGATGGTTTAGGGTCATCTGACCACAATTATACTATCATCTATCTTACATTAGACGGTCTATCACTATGTTAGACAATCTACACTAGAATAATTTAAATTTGACTGATAAACGACAACTATCAAATGGTCACTCCAAAGCCAAAGCTTAAAAAATTTAAAGACAAAGAAGAAACATTTAAAGAAAAAGCTAAACCAAAAATATAAAAGAATTGTAAAGACAAAACTTGAATGAAGACAATCAAACAAAGCACATTTAAAGACTCAAAGAAAACTTACTCATACTAGACATGAAGATTTCAAATAGAAGTTTAGTAGAGTAAAGAAGATAGAAAAACAATCCTCAAGGATAAGCCCAATTTGTCACACTTCAAGAACCAAACTAATTAAGATTTAAGTTTAGAAAGTTACTTAGACTTGTACTTTGATTTTCCTTTTTCACTTGTTCAATGTTCACATTCGAATTTTAGTAACACAGTTCACTTTCAAACTTAAAAAAATGATTTAATTAGGTTCAAAGAAGTATGAAAACTTGCATTCTATGTTTAGATTTTAAATAAATTCTTTACTAAAGTAAATTCAATTTAGACACTTTCACAATTAGCTCATCAAATGTGGGATGACTCTCCTCAAACTCAGCTCATGGGTCGAGGTTAACCCTTTCTTTGACTGAGTCTAACAAATGTTGTTCAAGTTCAATGTTATGACATTGTTGTTTAACGTTGTTTTCTTCATCTTTAGTACCATTTGGAAGTTCCAACACTTCAGTCTGAGTCAACCTATGAATCAATGGCACCTTTAAATAATATACAGTGACCTTTAAAATCTAAGCATAACATTCACATGCTTCCTTGAGATCGACCTTGATTTTGATGATAACTTTGTCCTTGCTAGGGAACTTCATCGCCATGTGTTGACTAGATACTACCACTCCAAGTTGGTTGAATGTTTGCCATCTAATAAGGGCATTGTTAAAAGTATTGGCCTCCATAAGAATGTATGTGATTTAATGCTCAAGGTTCAAAATTGATCCTTGGCATGTATTCGCAAAAACGTGTTTATGCATTCACACATCAACACCTTGCCTCTAAAACTGAGGCCCCGATGGTTTTTCTCCTAGCATTCTTAGTAGATTTTTATGTCACTAGGGGCTCCTACTAGGGTTGAGATTTGATGACCCATTCTATACATTGAGCTCTTCTTTGTTGGTCCTCCTTGAAACTCTATGTGTGTTGATCCCAAACAAGTGTAACACGATGATTATGTAGAGTTTGCAACTTGGTCTTGTGAGATTCTAAATTGATCTGGTGTTGGTTGCACATGAAATCCAGGTCTTTATCAAATTTTCATGTAATCCCTCTTGTAATTGATTCTAGATCTATTGATTCTCTTTTGCTTTTTGTTGTTGCCGGTTGGTCAATGGACACCAAGTATTCTTACAAAAAAGAATATTGCACGTTACAGGTGAAAAAAGTGGTGCCTCTATGGAATTGAGTTTATCTCTTCAAGATATGGAAGTCGAGTTGTTCTTTGAAGATCGGAGTTGTTCATAGGAGACTAAGGAAAAATCCACCTACAAAAGATTATGTATCGCTCAAATTAATAAGAATTTTAATTATCATCTATTTATATATTTTTGAGTCCTTAAATAAAAGTTTAATAATTAAAGGATATATTTAGTCACACGAAAACTCCAATAATATTTCATAATTTTAAGTAGTACTAGTTATATAATATTAACTATGACTAACTAACTATATATGATTATTAACTACTTATTCTGAATTATTCAAATATAAAAAAAATATTATCAATTATATTGAGTTATGATCATATTTCTAAGCTAGTTAAACGAGAATGGTACAATTATTAATATCTAATTTTTATAAAGAAAAATATGTATGAATTTTCCCATTCAATATGTTTTTCATTATAATCCTTCAAACCTTTAAACATCTCATTTACACAATAAAAAGAAGAAAATTGGCATTCCATGTTAAATTTGTATTTATAAGAAGAAAACAAATTAAAATCTAAAAAAATTTTATCTATTTGTAATTTTTATATTTAAAAACTCAAATTAGGTATCACCTTAAACTTTGACATTAGGATGAGATACTAAAGTTCAACTATCATATGCTTGTGAACCAATCCACTAAAAAGAAAAAACCAAGTACAAAGGTATGGGGACCAAACCAAACTATACTTGATATTTATCTATTTTAGTGTATTTCATGATATTTGGTATATAAAATATCCCAATTTGAATTAAAATTTGATATTGGAGTGCATCATCATGATCTATATATTTTATTTGAAGACATTAATGAGAAAAAAAAAGTAAAAAATATTAGCATATTAGTAATATTTAATATAGTTAAGTGATGTGATATATGAATTTAGTTGTTGGAAGTTATAAATGGAAATGGAGGAAATAGACTTTAACAGCGCAAAGGGAAAATGGTAGTTGCTGCTGCTGAGTGGTTAACTCTGCAATCACCACTTTCAATTTGGAATACTTCATAACAACCGACAAAGGTACCAGTTTAACTTTTACTTTAATAGGTAATTTCAAAAAACAGAATTATTAATAATATTAAATTGGCATAATTACACATTAATTATCATCATTTGCATTTGTTTAATAATTTGTGTAAGAGCATATGCCAAAGGAACACATTTGTGACTCACTGAGAACTTTCCACCTGGTTGCACTTCAGGAGAAAAACTCACTCTTCTAATTGAAATTAAGAATAAATTATATTCATGTTTTCTTTTTTTCTAGAAATTCATAAAAAATATCTACTTGCTTTATTAACAAAATTACACTGTTATCTCTTCTAAATTATACCAGTCTTTTAAATATTTAAAATATTACATATGTCTCTATAAAAGTTTTTCATGAAAGTAAGAAAAACAAGAAAATCATGAAATAAAAACTAATTTTTAGTGACCCAAAATAATTAGTTGCTATAGTGACTAAATTAGAAATCATTTAAGAGATTACAAATTTTTTTATTTCTAAATTAGTTTCTATCATTGTTAAATAGTTTTTAAATTGGTATTTAATTAGTCACCAATGTTTTTCTACCAAATTTAGAAATTAAATAATTAGATATCAATTTAAAAACTATTTAAGAATAAAATAAATTAATTTAGAAATTTTTTTTTTAGTTTCTAAAATAGTCTCTAAATCTAAAATTGGTTTTTATTTTTTTTTAGTGATGGACAAGCTCAAAAGTAAAATTAAGATACTTTCACTGTAATTTACTGAATCACAATATTTTTTTAAAAAGAAAAAAAAATGTTTTTAGGATTTAAATTTATTAAAAAAGGAAAAAAAAAACATTTATTCCACTATTGTTTAATAGTTTCATATAACAATTTAAATACACATTTTTTTAATGTATTTTTTAAGGATAAAATTATGGTGAAATTTTGAATTCAAGAACAGAAAATTTTACAAATATAATGATTCATCTGTTATCTCAATAAACTTAAATTCATAATATTAAATAAAGTAAAAAATTAAAGATGAATCACGGTTTCCTATATAGAAAAAGAAAATGAAAGAGTAATTTCCCTTCAAAATAGAAACTGTGTTAGACTCTTGAATTTCAAAACAAAGAATAATTGTCAATTCAATAGATTAAATGGGAAATCGGTCCAAAATTTAGTTTAAATTTTCTTAAAACTAATTTTTTATATATAGAATGAGATCAGGGATTCAAAAATATATATTTTTCTATTATAGTTTATCGTTTTAAGAGATGTTTTATTAGTAATGAATTTTATTTGTTGTTGAATTTAAATAAATAAGTTATATTTTTTTAATTACTTACTTTTGTCAAGTGTTACGATTTATGAGGTTTTTAAATAAAATATAAATTTTACAAATGTATGTTTACAATTAAATTTAATATTGGTTAATATACTATGCTATAGTATGAAAAGACAAAGTAATAATACCTTATTAAAACCAGTTTAATTCTGATTAAATTTTAACCTGTGTATTCACCATTTTGATAAAAAAGCATGGAATTAAAAGAAAATGATTTTAAAGGAAAATATTCTCCTGAAAAGTTTTTGACCATATTCCGTGTACAGAAACCTTAAAATGGTATATACATTTAAAAAGAAACAGTTATAGGAGATTACCATAAAACCAAGAAGATTCTTGTTGAGATTTTTCTTAATTTCAAGACAGGGTAGTTTACTGGGTTGACCACAACACCTACTTTGGGTAATCAATATTTAGTAGTAAATTGAAAAGCCATTAAACCTCAATAACCACGAAGAAGTTGTGACATTTATGTTTTGGATAATCATAGGAAGCATTGATAGTAGGCATGATTGAAATCATTTGGGAAAATGATGTCGTTAGTTTTTGGTTGACTAGGGGGGGCATTTGCATGGATGAGTTGGGCACATGAGGATTTCTCTATGAGTCCCCAAAAGGGTTTAATTGGGAACATGTCACACTGGCATTGGCGTGAAGAGGAGAGAGAAATTAGGGAATGTCATGTATTAAAAACTAGAGAGGGTGGAAGCAAGCTGCATTATTGTATTGTTTTTTGCATTTGCATCAGCGATTAACTAATAATTAAAGTCAAAGCCTTTTTTTTCCTGTTTCTTTGGTGGAAAAAGTGAAGGACAAATAACAGAGGAGACAGAGAGAGAGAGGGAGAGAGAGAGAGAGAGAAAGAGAGAGATTTCACTAAAATACTAAATGATTTATGTTTTTGTTTTGCTGGCTTCAAATCCATCACTGTCCATTTTGTACAGGTTTCGTAACCTTGTTCTCATTTCCCCCTTTCTCTCTTGCCCTTTTGATTCTTGGTGAAAGAGAGGCCTTGAGAGCAAAGTTCCCGTTTTCAAAATTGAAGCTTTTGGGTCTCTGAGTTCTGATCTCTGCATAAGAGTCCTGTTATTTCATCTGGGTCCCGACATGGCTGTGGAAAATCAAAGGGATCATTTGGGGGATGAAGATGGGTGTGTTGACCGTTTTCCTGTGGGTATGCGTGTTCTTGCTGTGGATGACAACCCAACTTGTCTCAAAGTGTTGGAGAATCTGCTTCGCAAATGCCAGTATCAGGGTTCGTTGCTTTTAATCATTTTTGTTAAGCAAAAAATTGTGTGTCCTCTGCTTAGGCCCCTGTAGGCTTGCCTTGTAAAAATTGGCATTGCGTATGAATACAGTGTTTGGTGGTTTGTATGTATTTACCTTACCTTTTGGGTTTTTTTTTTTTTGCAAGATACACAAATTCTTACTTCTCAAAAAGTTGAAGGCTTTGGTTCAAATTGGAATATTTTCTTAATGAAGTTATTGGATTGTAACATTTAGAACTATTAGTGATCAATCTGTGTAGGCCTTGGTTATGGGGGAAATTGATCTGCTTTGATAGTTTACGATGTCTTTGACTTTGCCAAATCTCATATTTGATTTGTGGTTGTTGTTGCAGTTACTACAACTAATCAGGCAGTTGAGGCTCTGAAAATGTTGAGGGAGAACAGACATAAGTTTGACCTTGTTATCAGCGATGTGGATATGCCTGACATGGATGGATTTAAGCTTCTTGAGTTGGTGGGACTTGAAATGGACCTTCCTGTGATCAGTAAGTTTTCACTCCTTTTATCTTATCTTGCATTTGACATGAGCTTTTCCTAATCATATTATGAGAGTTTGGTGTATAATTGATGAAGGTTATCCCAATTACAACTCAACTTGTGTAAATAGTGTTTCTTTTTGTTTTCCCCAAAATTAGGGAGTTGATTTATCCTAAGGAAATAACTTTTATCATCCAAATCTATCGATAATGGGTTGAATGTATTCACTGACATAAGCTATTATTGTTTATGATGTTCCAGTGTTGTCAGCACACAGTGATACAAAGCTGGTGATGCAGGGTGTTACACATGGGGCTTGTGACTATTTACTGAAACCTGTTCGAATTGAAGAGCTGAAGAACATATGGCAACATGTAGTCCGAAGAAAGAATTTTGATGGCAGGGATCAGAGCAAGGCATCCAATGACGAAAAGGCTCTGAATATTGCTGGGGAAGGTAGCCCAAGCCTGAGATCAGAAAACAGTGGTGACCAGAATAGAAGGCTTGGTAAAAAAAGAAAGGACCAAAGTGAGGAAGAAGAAGATGATGGGGAAGGGAATGGAGATGATGATGACCCCTCAGCACAGAAGAAACCTCGTGTTGTTTGGTCTGTCGAGCTGCATAGAAAATTTGTTGCTGCTGTTAATCAACTCGGCCTAGAAAGTAAGTTAGTGAAAGCAAATAAACAACGTTCCCAATTTGTTTGACTTCGGTACATTGTAACTTCATATCACAAAATGAGTACTATGATCCCTAATGCCATGTTTATTCACCTTTTACTGCAGAGGCTGTTCCCAAGAAAATTCTTGACCTGATGAATGTTGAAGGGCTTACAAGGGAAAATGTGGCAAGCCATCTACAGGTATAAATTCTTGGTTTTGTAGTTACTATAATTGTTTGATTCAGTTGTTGACAGTTCAAGGGATGAAAATCTTCTAGATCAGATAATTCCTTAAATTTTTTGTGATGGAAGTATTATGAAAACAACGAATTAATAGCAATGCCAACTATGAAAGTGTTAAGACTTTTACTTCTTAAGTAGCATGTGGATGGCACCTATGTGTGTTTGGCTTACTTGACAAGTTCTGTGCCATATTTATCTTGCTGTTCTTTTTGTATTGCAGAAGTATAGACTCTATCTGAAAAAGGCAAACCATCAGGCTAACATGGTTGCTGCATTGGGTGGTAGTGATTCTTACCTACGAATGGGTTCAATAGATGGATTTGGAGATTTTTGCACTGCTTCTGGTTCTGGAAGAATCTCAAACACTACATTACCATCATATGCATCTTCTGGAATTTTCAGTAGGCTGAATTCCCCAGCTGGCTTGAACATGCGAGGAATTAGTTCTTCGGCACTTATCCGTCCTGTTCAGACTCAAAGCATCAACAGCTCCTTAAACACACTTGGAAACATTCAGCCATCCATTTTTTCTGCAAATCAGAACTCAAGTTTGTTGCAGGGCATTCCAACATCAATTGAGCTTAACCAATCTAAGCAAAACAACTGTTCAACTGGTTTATCGCAGCGAAGTCAAGTTGATTCAAGTGGATTTGCAGTTGCCTCTGGCTTCCCAGACAGTAGGGCTGCAGTTAATGGTCCAAACAAATCTATATCATGTGGTTCAAATAATCATATAATTTTACAAGGAAATCCACAGCAAACACATAGCCCAGGAGCATTTAGAAATCAGTCTTCTGTTAGAGCAGCTTCCTTGAGTGCAGAATCTTTTGGCATATGTGGTTCTTCCAATATGTTGGATTATAATCGGTGTAATGAAGACTGGCAGAATGCAGCACAGTTGTCCAAATTTCCGGCCAATTCCTTGCCATTGTGTGAGGCTTTCAGCAATGACCAACTGCCTCCCCCTGGCATCAATGTTTCCAACTCAGGTACTCATATTGGGAACAGTCCGGTTGGTTTTTCTCCCAGAATGGCAATGACTGTTCCTTTGGAAGATATACAGCCTTTAAGCTATACACCACAACAAAGGTGGGAAGAACATAAATTGGATTATGACCAAAACATGAGTCGTCCCTTCAATCCTGTAAATTCATATGCTTCTTCTAGTGCAGCAACAAGTTCTATGGGGCGTGGCTTAAATCAAAATAATACAATTTGTAGCAATAGAATTGATGCATCTTTGGTTGGCCCATGCACTGAAGTTGATAAATTCTCTTCTGACATTCCACTGAAGTCGAATGAAGCCTACATTTTGGAGCAACTAAAGTCCCAAGAAGGATTTATGCATAATACTTTTGGTACCTTGGATGACATAATGGGTGCAATGGTCAAAAGGGTATGATTAAATAGCCTACTCTTGTTTGTTCCATTCTTTAAAGGAAACCTCATGTTTCTTCCCCGTCTTTCAAATGATTTTCCTGTTGCATTTGATCCTAAAAGATCGGTTTTTAGATAATCATAATAAAAGCACAATTTTACTATTTTCACAAACCAGGAACTAAGAGATCGTCCCTTTCATTCTGGCATGGCAGCAAGATAGTATTATTCGAGTCTTTATTTCTTGCTTTTCCCGGGCTCTGACTGTTTCTTGTTGATGTTTGTGTAGCTGTAGTTTTGTCAACTTGATCTAGATAATCATCAACTTTAACTTTATTAGTTAAATCCACATTTCAGAAATAAATAAAAAATTCAATATAACTAGTAAATGTTTGTTACCTTTCAGTTTGTCACCTTGATCTAGATATATATGAAGTTTAGATAGACTGTGTACGAAAAATATGTTTGTTAGCTGCAGTTTATCACTTTGCCTAGTTTTTATTTCATCTGGTCTGGCGATGCCATTTGGTAGTTACTATCAACACATCAGGTGATTTTTCATATGCAATGGAAAATATGAAGGTTTATGCAGTTTATATGTGTAGTAAACAAGATTTTAGGTTGAGCCTTCTGTCACTCGTTACATATTTCTGATCTAGTTCGTTTTAGAAAAAAATAAATTTTATGTTTTTAACTGTGCAACTTTTTTCTGTATTTTTGCTGTTTTGGAATGAATTAGCAAATGCAAATCTTGTTGAAAATCCAGCATCAATATTTTTAGTATATAAGTAGATAAGTAGGTCCAAACATCATCTTTTCAACCGGTTTTATAAGATTGAATTAGGCTTAATGTACACTTTTTAATAAATCTTGTTATGCCAACACAAACTAATGCCAATTCAGTTAACAGTACATGAGAAATTAAGTGATTGATTATTATATAAAATGTTACCAAATGTAGTCACATAATCTGCAGTTATAGATGCCGTGTGATTTGAAAAAGGGTCATTTACATTCCTCTCCTCAAACTTTGTCTAAACCTTGACATGTTATGGAGAACTTTATTGTCTTCTTACAATCCTCTCAAACTTTGCTGCATCATACAATCATCCATTCATTTGTTGAGGTTGAGGTAGGTTCTAAGTACATATTTAAGCAGTTACATCCTTTGGTTTCTTTAAGAATTGATCTCCCTAAGAATTTATATAATTTATATCATGTTAATGCAAGAGTACTATGATGCAGGAACAAAATGAGTTGACATTGTTGGATGGAGAAATTGGATTTGATGCCTCCTACCCTGTTGGATCATGCAACTGATTTCTTATTCAGGATCATTTATCTGTCTCTGGAGCTGATTGATTGTGTAGTTTCTTTGATGTACTTATTTTTATGTTCTGCCACTAAATTTATCTTTGTGGTCAACATTGTTTCTTTACTTGAGGACATGTGTGGCCATCTTCTTCTATCTTGTTTTCAATCTTGTAGTCCATACAAATTTTCTGTATTGGTTTAGATAAAATAATTGTAATATGAATGTGTTTCTTGGTGCTCTCCCACTTTTGTTTGTATAACTTTTAATATACACGTTATTTTGAAGATGCTTTGATATAAAAGTGTGTGAATACTGAAAGTGGAAAGAAAATATTGACACTGCTGACAATTTCAATTGCATGAAAATGTGATTAAACATTAGTGTTTTTTTTGGACTTTTAAGGTAAAGCTATTTTTGTGGTGCATTTATCAATAGTCATTTATTAATTAATGAGAAGTTTTAAACTTTTTTAAGAAAATATTTACTTATTGTAGATTTTTTAGACATTTCAAATTAAAAAAGACTAATTTTTTTTGTCGGTGTATTTTTTACAGTTTTGAATTTAGTTTTGGTACACATACTATTCATTTTTTTATCAACGATTTTGACAATAGTCCTTTGTGTGATCTTATTTATTATATTTAGTTTGTTTGTTCTTTTTTTTTTAATTGGTTATAATAAGGGTGTTAGATTTTTTTGGGAAGGGATCACAAATAAATTCATATTCGTAACTATTATCTAAATCTTTATGGATGTTGATGAAAAATATTTAAAATTAAATAAGTATGAATTCATATTCTGTTATCTAAATCTTTAAAGAAAAATATCATTTTTAAAAAAAAAAAAAAAGATAAGACACACCTCTTGCATATTTGGATTCATTCAAAAAAATATTTTTTTAAACATAAATTTTATTATATTTTTCAATTAAGTGGATAACGTGATTTGTTTATTGTTTTTACATGTTAAAAAATGTGAAATTTTATAGATATAAAATAACATTATTTTTTATTATTTTTATTGAAAATGTCTTAAATAATAAAGTTGCTATATTAATAACAGTTTTTTATTATCCAACACATTTATAATAAAATAATAAAATTCATTTATTATATTATTTAATCATAACATTAATTATATTAATCACAAAATCTTATATTTATTAACATGAAGATAACAATCATAAGTTAACGAAAAATTTAGAAACAGAAATCAGAAAAATAAAAGTTTTAAATACTCAATAAAAATAATAATATAAATTGAATTAAAAATAACCAAATTTACGCTTAAAACTTTATTTATGAAAGAAGTATTTCGAATTTCCTTTTTTATTTTATTTTCATCATGGTTTTGGAATAAACTATAAAAGTAAAAGCTTGTTTTTAGTATTAATTTTAATTTTAGCTTAATTTAATTTTATGATTTTCCACTTTTTTCTTTAGTGCACGATTTAAGAGGATTTGTTATATAAAAAAATATTTACATAATTGTCTAACATTATGCACGTTAGATAAATGTTATAATATAATAATGTTAAAGAAAATATATAAAATTAACTGAGAAAAATAATATCTATAAAGATGTTCGTTTTTATACCTAATATTTTCAACTTTATTATATTTTTATTCACATAATTTTTATAAATGATTTTTTTATCATAGTTATACTTACTTTTTAAAATTTTCTATTAAATAATTAAAATTAATAAAAAAAATATAGTATCGTGCACCGAGTGCCAATTATAGTTATTTGGGACAAATACATTGTGTTAGGATGTTTCTTGTCATAAAAATAAATTCTCTAAAAATATTTCTTTCATGAATAAAAAAAAACATTATAGTGTTTAAATTAATTCTCATTAATGTTATTATTAAATGTCTAAGGTATATTAAACACAAACTTTAAAGACTTGCTTATTTGGCCAAATTTATTGCAATTTATTTTCAATTTATTACTTTACATGATATGATAATAATTTACATTAATTATAATAAAAAATAACTACAAATACATGTGTGCATATGTGGGCAAAATATTGCTAAATTTTGAGGAACAAAAAATGAAATTTTCTTCATTTTGTAGCGTGTCTTTAGCTCCAAGCATCCACTTGAAATGGATGGATTGGTCTAAAGCAATTTCTTGTTCCTTAAGCTTTATCTCTTGCCCTTCAAGCTATTACAATTGGTTAAGTTTGGCATTTTCCAAACAATCCAAATGTTGTATAAAAACTATATGATTTGAAAAAATTAAGAATGTCTCTTTACAACTACAAATATTTTTGTTTAGTATAATATAAGTTACAAATATTTATAAATTTAATTATGGGAGATTTTGTAGAATTATTAAAAGTTCTCATAATTTTTTTATTAGAATAAAGATTAAGAATGATAAATTAGGATGAATTCGGGTGACCTTGATAATCCATCATTTATTTTAGATGGGTCGATTTTTGAAATTCACCAGTTCATATTTGTTTGATCCGTTTAATTCATCAACTCACGAAACAAAACGAACTAATTTTTCCTTTATTATTTCTAAATCTTTTAAAGAAAAATATCATATTTTTATAATTAAAATAATAATAAAAAATACACTAAAAAATAATATTAAATCCAATCAATTTATAAAGATAATATTTTACCAGTTATATAGTATAAGTTTATTGGATCTCTAGTCGTTTCCAAAAGATTATAAATTTAATAAATTAATAATTATTACTCTTTTAAAATATAGTTTTGATTTATTTAATTCAAAAATAAAAATAACCATATGAGAATTGAGGAAACTGTAATAAAACAAAATAAAGTAAAAATTAATAGCCCATTGGGTTTCATGGTAACTTCTACTTCAATGTAAAGTAACATTCTAATCTTTTATTATAAGAATAACACCCTAATTTCATAATAAGCTTGATAAAAAAAAAATTTTTTTTTAAAAATATGAAAATATTTGTATTATTTTTTTCTACTTAGAAGAACTAATCACATAGAAACACACTCTTGATCCCTTTTTAAAATTAAAATAGAAAAGGAAACAATTAAAGAATTTATAATTAATAAAGAGAACAAGTATGAAAAGAGAGAAGAAAGGGTTTTAGAATACTAGAAAGTTCTATCTTAATGGAGTACGTGGTCCAAACACATCCACAACTTTCTTAGCCAAATGTTTTGATATTCTAAAAGATTCTAGTCTACATGAGAACAAAATATCTTTGATAAACTATTTCTTAGAAATAAATTTCATCAAAACTATTCTTTTATATTTGAAAAAAAAATCTAACATTTTCACCTCTTATTTTGTTTGCTTATACATGCCAATATAATTTCAAAACCCAATTTATGATGTTAAGGTATCATTTAATCAAATGAAAAATATTTTAAAGTGAATATAAATAATTAAAAAAAAAAGTTATGCTTACACATGCATACTTTTGAAAATTACTAGAAAATTTGAAACCAACAATTACACACTTTAAATAAGATAAGAGTGATAAATATTATTATTTAAACCAATTTAATATCTATCATGCCAACTTTTAATGTTGTACTGTTATAGATAAGCTTCTATGTGACATCAAAAATTTAAATTGAAACATAATTCATAAAATTTAAATAAGAAAACAAATATAATTTTCATAAACAACATCAACTATTATTTGAAGTTATTATTATTAAGTTCTTACCTTTACTTATAAAAAATACTCCAATCCTACCTTTTATAATAATAATTATATATATATAGGCTAATTCTAGAATTGGTGAACAAGTTTCCTATGTTCTATATATAGAGTTATACACTGATCAGAACCCTTAAAAAAGGAACAGAAATCTTTGTGTTGTTTGTGTTTGGGTGTTGTTTAAGGTAGCAATGGCAAAGAAAGAGATGGATGTTGTGAAGGGTTTGGACTTGCAAAGGTACATGGGTCGATGGTACGAGATTGCTTCATTCCCTTCGTTTTTTCAGCCAAGGAATGGTGAGAACACCAGAGCCACATATACCCTTAACAGCAGTGAGGGCACTGTTCATGTACTGAACGAGACATGGAGTGATGGAAAGAGAAGCTTCATAGAGGGTAGTGCTTTCAAGGCTGACCCTAAAAGTGATGAAGCCAAGTTGAAGGTGAAATTTTATGTTCCACCCTTCTTGCCCATCATCCCTGTCACTGGCAACTACTGGGTCCTCTTTGTTGATGATGATTATCAGTATGCTTTGGTTGGCGAACCAACCAGGAAAAACCTTTGGGTAACTAACCTTTTCCACTCTTTTCTATTGCTTCCTAACTACTTATATATCCATATCAAAATAAATGATCATCGTACTATTCTAAATATTACCAGTATTTATTATTAAGAAATGCAATTTGATATTTATAGCCTAATTATGATTAATAGCTCATTTTTAGGTAATGGGTCTCAAATAATTAACAAATATTTGAATAATTAACAATTTTTTTTAATAGTATATTTTAAACAAATATTTGAATAATTAATAATTTTTTTAATAGTATATTTTAACATATATGAGTGTGTGATTATTTGATACTCAAAATTTTCTTAACACCTATATTAAAAATACGTGTCGAATACATGTTGAATACATAAACAATAAAAACACACGGAATACGTGTCGAATCGAATACATACATAAATAATATGTCTGTTTTATGTGTGTTCGTGTGTCAGAGACACATAAAACGGACATACTATTTACGTGTCACTGATGTTAACATCGATATCAATGTTTCACATAGATACTGATACATGTATCTGACACCTATGCGTGTTCAAGCCTCATGTATTGAGTTCAACTAAGTTCAAGCCTCATGTATTGAGTTCAACTAAGTTGAAGCTTTAATTACACCTATCCCTAAATTTAGCACGGCTATAGATTTATTATCATTCAATCTTTTCTGAACTCTCAAAGTAACCTTTTGTCTCACCTAAACCGTGACTAGAGAATCACCACACAGTGATATGCCAATTGTGGGTAGAAGATCTGTAACTGATATAACTAATTTATACTTCCAATCCCGTATGATCAAGAATCAGTTGGAACTGGTGATAATGCGTCTTAGATAATTAGCACATGATAAGTTTAATTATTGGTTTAACTTACAAAATATTGTTGCAAAATGATAGTGATGAGTTCAAACTTATTTGGTGTTAATTTGATTTTGCTGTATGAATCATAGATTCTAAGCAGGAATACCCAAATAGATGAGGAGATCTACAAGCAGCTTGTTGAGAGAGCCAAGGAAGAAGGATATGATGTGAGCAAACTCCACAAGACTCCACAGAGTGATCCTCCTCCACTAGGGGAAGAAGGACCCAGAGACACCAAAGGCATTTGGTGGATCAAATCCATTTTTGGGAAATAGACTTCAACTTTATATATATATATATATGTAACTTATTTCTGTTCAAATGTATTTCAATCTCATGTAATGTGTATGTAGACTGATTAAGAATGTTCAAATCTCTATAAAGCATGGATGTGTGTATGCTTGCTCTATCATCTGTACATAAACTTTGGCCTGTGAATATTTTGATGATCTTATTTTAGTTATAAGATTGAAGTTATGTTAGAGAGAATTGAGCACATATTAAAGAATTTAGAACATATCAAATACCTTATTCACATGGAATTTAATGAGAAGATGAATTCATTAAAGAGATAAGAATCAATTGAAAAAAATTTCATATAAAATTTGTAGTTTGTACAAAGAGGAATTCCTTCCTTATAAATAAGGATTTTGATCCTTTTCAAAATAAGTAAAAAAGACAACTGACGCAGATGTTAAGATTAAATATGAATACAAAATTAATAAGAGAAGCAATATGAACACATAAGTGAACCAATTATTTATTTATAGATGATGATGTTGTCCACTTTTCAAGATTCCTCATTTAGTCCTATTGAGAAAAAAATTGGAAAATTTGGCAAATTAAAAAAAAATAAACACTTATTATATTAATTAAATTAATAAAAAAATTAAATAATATAATCATTGGTGTTTTAATGAAAAATTTAATCACTAAAAAATGGTCATTATCAATGGTTACATTTTTATTGTTATTAAATTCAATGACTATTTATTATTTTTCTAGCATTAAAGAAATATAAGTTTTGTACTTAATTTTAAACTTTATTCATAACTTGATTCCAATTAATTCTACATAACAATTACTTTGGATTTAATGGATTGTAGGAGAGTAGCCACCTAGTGGAAGAAAGCAATTAAAGACAGTGAAAACATGACTTGAGACAAGAAATGGAGAAGAAACACAGTTGAGAAAAGGACAAGTGCAAAGTGAATAATTGCCACTTGAATATGAAAATGCTCAAAGAGCTCCTACAACAAACTAATATGCATTAAACCAATCTAATGTTATCACAAATGAGGTGACAATACTTAGTAAGGCTTTCTGTAAGCTTCTTTATAACCAAACATATCTCTTATTGTTCACATAACCAAATTAAAAAGCTTACTTTTAAAATATACCAAAACTAAAAACAACTCTATATTTACAAGGAGAACCAAAGCTTCTAGGAAAGGGTGACCATACTCATCCAGAACAGGTTTTCCAACACACTTCATGTATTGGTGGCATAATATTATTCCTTTATGGACAGGTGTTTATGTCAGATGTTTGGATAGATGTAGCTTGAGCTAAAGATGATATCATTATGCATTTATGCAAAGTGTGTGGAAATTCCTTCTCTTTGTCAGCTTCTTCCACCTCTTATTATTGTTGAGGGTCAAGAATAGGGCTTCTTTTACACTGTAATAGTAAAAAAAATAAAAATCTACAACCATTTTTTAAAATAAAATAATTTTTATAAATGTCAAGTGGTATTAAGGTATCATGATTAACAAACTTGCAACCGAGCTTCATCACCACAAGATTTTTTTACTGAAGGGCCTTTATTTATATTTGTGAATGATAGCATTCATTTCTTGTTTTGTAGAGTACTCTAGAAAACTTGATAAGCTTCCTAGTTCCAAACAGGATATTTTGGACTTAATGGTCAAAATTTCATTTTTAACATTTTTTCACTTATTTCATGCCACACCATCTTATTAGGATTCCAATTTGCATAATTTCCCACGTCATTTTTCAACATCAAATTAACAAAACCACAAGATTATTGCACTTAAAAGACTCAATCAATTCACTGTGTTGATACTGTGAAAGATCAATTTCATACAAGCACAATACTTGAAGAACCAAATGTGCATTCAAGTAAAAGACAATATATACGCTTTTACTTCTTTCTTTACCTGTTGAAATTCATAACCTCTAAACTACATGTCATTTGATCTCTAGATACAACAAAGGCTCATGGCTAATATTCAAGGATTCCTGCGTAAAATTTGTAAAGATAGAAGAGAAAGAGTAATCCACACTTGCTTACAGTCTACAACAAAGAAAATAATTCATGCCATCTGTTTAATTCAATTAGAAAAAAGAACATGTTCGAGAAGCAGACAGCATACATCTCTTCGGGTAAGCCCCTGACCAAGAAGTTTTCCAAATGCTTTGAGCCGCCAGACCTGAAGTGGAAGGTGCCAGTATGAGTCTCAGTGCCCCACCAGCCATGCCAATGGTTTCTGAATGTCATTGCATCCAGCCTTGGTCATGTTCACCAATAATAATTGTTACCCAGATGATCATCTGGGTAAGAGCCATATTTGGACACTGAAAATATGTCCCACCTGTAATGGCAGTTCATGTTTTACAATTTACTTGTATATATACAGTGTACGTTGAATGTTATAGGTAGTAAGGTTACAAGATGACATTACTGAAGTACAAATTGTCACAAAATCCTATATATGCCCTTTTTCAACATTCAATAGATATGCTAAGCATGGCTGGGCTTGCAGGGTTTTAGAATTATAAAAAAAATAGGCCAAGCTGAAAATTTCCCAGTGCCAAACTAGATTAGTAGACTTTCACCAAATAATAATGCCCTCATAGTTCTTATTCAGTTAGTGACCCATCTTCTTTTCCGGGCAGGTCGTTCTTGTTTGACTTCTGAATCTACTACTGGATTTTCACTTTTGGCAGAAGGCAGAGGTTCACTTTCTAACTTCTTGATGACGAGGGCCTCTTTATCACTTGGCATAGGGAGCTTGAACCTTTCGCTACGCTTTTTCAACCTCTCAACTGTATCAAGGTGCCGATCCCCCATTTCTTTTGTATCAGCATCCTTGTTCTCCGTATCTGCCGAATCCCTTGCTTCAGCCGACAAGAGATGTTGGTTATTAACATCAACAGTTTTAGCAGGATCATCCATAGGTTTTGCAGCTTCAGAAGACCCGCCGTTATTATTTTCCTTATCGATGTCTTTAAACTTCAACGAAGAAGAGGATTTGTTGACACTGAAATCTCTTTCTTTATGGCTTGTCCAGCGTTCTAATTTAGAACGTCCTCGGCGAGAATCTTGCTGTTCATCATCTGAGGAAATGTCTTCCCGCTGTTTTCTGGGTAAGTGATGCCCTAGAATTTCATGCTCAGCACGCTCTTCATCACCGGATCCTTTCAAGCCCTTCACAAATAGAAACTAACAATTATAGAAAACAAGAGCATACATCTAATGAATGATGATAGTTTTCCAACATCAGCAACAGGCAGAACAAGACATTGAAGAGCACTCCACAATCACTTTATTGTTCAGGAGACAGGGACAGTCTACGTCAAAATTTAGTTAAAATAAGAATCAACTTTCCCTAGTAAGCAAAGTCTCAAAAGATCCCTGCTACCCAGGCTTGCTAAGATCACAATATTCCTCATAGGATTGCATGATTTTACAATTTTGTATGCGAGCTTCAACTCCTACTATAAAACCAATTTGATATAATAAATAAGAGATAACTGGGTTAGAATATAACTTTCTATACTTTTCCCACCAATTCTCATGAGAATAAAAATGAAGTGTGATTAGAAGGATATTTCGTCTAATTTCATTAATATTACTATTTGTTTTATGAATAAAAGACTATAATTTTGTATTTTAGATACAATCTCAATTCTGTTGAGCTTACTACTAACAATATTAACATCCACATCCACTACATGCAATTAATTATGAACTCAATTTAAAAGTGAGTCTTAGATTTAATTGCTGGCAAATAAACAAAACAACAACCCTTGTTAGGCAAAATCATCTACATTGATAAAAAGATACTGAAATTTCATATAAAATCGAATGCTCCATTATCAATTTCAAGCAACGGCATTTTATGGTAACTCCTGAGTAGCAAATTATTTCCAGGTAACAACCAAGAATTAACGTTTGATTTGTTAATACATGCCACAAGTTTCAGCACGGCTTATTCCACTTATCAATTGGCTAACAGTCCTCTTTAATCAACTCTAGTTACTTACGAAAAGAAATAAAAAAGGATTTTATATAGTAATAATACTGTTCTGAGAAATCAAGACAAAAATATATATCATAATAACAAGGTTTCTTCCAATCACCAGTCACAAAGATGATATTTTTACTGCAGTCGAATAGGATCACAACAGCAATCTCTCAGCCAAACATCAAGATAAACAACAGGATAATACACAATAATTTTAAGAAAAAAGCTTGTCATAAACTGTCAAGATACTTAAGAATGGATCCCATAATAGAGTATGTCATAAATTTCAATTAACACTGGGTGGATTTATTAAACCTCAGCATACATTATGTTTAAAAGCCACCTAACTACTTTGCAGAAGTTGAATCTTCAAAGTTGGCAATCCTAGTCAGACAAAAAGAAAGAAATCATGCCTTGAAAGGACATATCTCTTTAATTTCTACCTCCTCCCAACATATGAAAATGGGGAGGAACAATGAAAATGAAAAAGCTAGTTAGTTATTCATGGTCAAGAGTGTCATTGCATACATTATGTGGCTCGAACCAACACTTCTAATATTACTGGTCAGTAAATTGCAAACTCAACATGGTTCTAGACCTTTGTGATTCTAAGAGTCACATAGAGAATACTTAATTTCATGTAAAAAGATTGTTTTACTCTCCTTATAGTTTCACGTTCTACATGCAAGTGTGCATACCTTCTCATTGGTTGGACCACTTTGATTTTCTTGATTTCTCTTGGACACGCCTAAACTATTAAGGTCACTAACATCACGTTCTTTGCTTTTCCTCGAGCCTTCTCTATGCCTAACTTTTTGGTTATCTGAAGCATTAGCAACACGATCACTACGACTACTTGATCTTTCCTGCCTAGATCGCCTTTCCTCAGTAGGATATTGATTTCCACGTGCAGAAGCATCATCTCGCCCCTTATGATGTGGACTTTCATCCTGAATTCGGTCCCTTCTCTTCAATTGATCATTGTGACGCATTGCTTCTCTGGATTGGTATTCCTTCTCAGAAATTTTATGTTCATCTTTAGCCCTAACATGACCAACCCATGATTTTTCTTCAGCTCCTCGTCCACTTCTTACAGAACTCCGTCCATCTTCTCTTTCACGCTTAGGTAGGAGTTCTTCATGTGACTGTTTCATCCGATGCCATTCTTCCCTATCTCTCTGCCTATCACCCCTCTCCCTCAGTACCCATGCCTCATCTTTCTGCCTAGCCGCATATTGATCATCAGGGTTATCTCTAGTTCTTTGCAGGTCATCCCTCTTTCGTGGATCCAATACTTCATCTCTTTCTCTCCTCCGCCGACTAGCATTTTCCCTATAGCCATGCAGAATTTCTTCTTTATCAATATGCTCCCTCCTAAGATATTCCTCATCCTTCCTCCTCTTGCCATGGTAATCCTCCACTGCTTCATACCTCATCCTCAAGCCGTCATCTCTTTCCCTATGTCTTGAGTCTCTAGACCCAACATCCTTATCATATGAAACCCTGTAGCTACTACCATTATCCATTAGTTTTCTAGAATGAAGGTTGTCTTCTTTGTCATTTCTCTCATTTTCTCGAACCTTAGCCCTATCCCTCTTTCTTGGTTCATCATTTCTAACCCTTCTGTTATAGAGATCATCATCTCTCCGTGCCCAATCCATGTCAGAATTGTCCCTTTCTTTTTGTCCATCAAATCCATCAGTATTTGTGTGCAACTGAGGAGCTAAGCTAAGATGCCGGTCCTTGTAAGTGTATGGTCTCTCTCTACCTTTAATTATCGTGCGATTTCGTTCAGGTTCTTGCTTGGCATCATGCTCTCTTCTATAAAATCCCTGCTCAATTTCATCAGGGTGCTGTCTGATGCTACTCAGATGTGCTGATCGTGGATCCTGAACTACCTCTTCTTCAAAACCTTCCCGCCGCTTATGGTTATCCCTGCTGCTTGCTGATCTTGCTTTGCTGTTATCACTACTTTTTGCAGCTTTCGAGTCCTCAAAATCATCAAGTTCGTCAAGCAAATGTTGCTCAACTCGGGATGTTAATTTCTGTCTCTTTGCTACCCCGTCGTCAAGAATATCTACTTTATCTACTGTGTCCTCCTTTTCCAATTTGGAACTTCCATCAGCAGTCCCAGTGTCCTCAAGTTCAGTATCTTTGTCCTCTACTACACTGGACTCCCTTACATCTTTAATGACAGGGGATGAAACAGGTGTATCATGTCTACCTTCCATGCTTTCGACTGACTCTTCTTTTTTATTGTTATCAGCTGCTAATTCTTGAATAGGAGTAATAGGAGGAGACTGACCACGCACTCTTCTTTGCATCTTCCTGTAAATACAAAAGTAAAATATTCATGAATTTCAAATAGTCTCTAAAATCTAATGAGAAATTTTTACCGATTTATGGATGCCTATCAAATGAATAAGATATGATAACAAAGTAAAGCAGAGGAGAAAATATAAGCATACAAAAAAAGGTTGACATTTTAAATTATTGTTAAGGAATCTTCACACTCGAGTACCTTTCATCTTGAGAGGAGCTAAAATTGCCACCATAGGACCTATGGTTTTGGCCCCTAGAGCCAGAGTACTCAATTGATTCTTCCTGTGGGAATAACAATTTTTCATCCCCGTTAGCCGTGTTCGCAGGACTGGAATTTATAAATGGCTTTCTTCTTCCTGGAAGCACTTTCTTTCGACCACTATAATCCTGTGAGAAACCATCAAAATACTCGGGCTCCAGCCTTGGAATTTCATCTCCAGCTACATGGTCTTCTCTAAAATCCTCTCTATGGGGTTCTCCACCCTCAGGTGGATCTTGGGCAAATCCAGCAGAGGAATGGTCATCTTCTGTATCCTGTAAAACAATCTGCAGACAAAAATATTTAGCAATTTAGCAATGTGTACACTGCACATTAGAGCTGTCAAAACGTGAACAACCATGTGGCCAAATTTGAGATAAATTGTATAATAGGTCACAGAATTGGACCAAGCCCACCTCAGTGGTGGGCCGAACTGGCCAACCAACCCACTTGAAAAGAGAAAAAAACACCTAATTGCAAAAATAATGTTAAATTAAAAATTTAATTCTTTAATTCATTATGTATTATGTGAAAAATTGGAGCTGATGGACAAAAATAATGTATTATGGGAAATCTTTAATTCTTAGTTGTGGAGTCTTAATTTTCATGCATTGTTTTTGTTAAATATATAAAAAAATGGAATTTTTTATTCTTAGTTTAGAAATAATTAATTTACATTTAGGTTGGTCGATCATTTTAACTTATCAAACCGTGGTTTGTTTACTCATACCAATAATTTTTAGATTAAAAGTCAAGTGAATAGAGTACGACCAGGCCATTTACAAAGAGGACGAGGCCTAATGTGGGGCTATACTGCACATGCAATAAAAAAGAGTAATAACACATATGGTGTACATGAAAATCATCAAATACCTCAATGATTGCATCTGAATCACGGATTCGGGGAGGACGGGTATCAATGGAAGGAAGCCTGTCCCCATAACCACCTTCCACCTGTATTGCTCTACCAGTTGGCTGTACGAAAGAAATATGTGCAAGCCAAGAGACAGAATTAGATCAATAAAAGGGAAAACTATCCACCACATACATGATATGCTACATCAACCAACAAAAAGAAGCCCGATAAGCATACAAAAACCAAGTATATTGATGAGAGAAATTGCAACAAACACAAGTATCTTGTCAATAGTTTTTTTACAAAACAAATACATACCAGTGGTGGTCGCACACGTCCAGTCCCAGAACCTTTCATAACATCTTGTCTGATATCAGACTTGTGAGAATTTGCATTTTCAACAGGAACATCATGTATGCCAGTAGCGGCAGCTAATTCAGGGGGTAAGTCTGGATCATACTCCTGGAATGAAATCAAATAGATTATTAACTTCATAAAATAATCAGTACAAAAACACTTTGGGAAATTGACAGGGAAAACTAAATCTAAAATACAAGAGCTCCTCTACCTGCTCTGTTCGACCACTCTCATAAACACGGATCTTGCTTTGCATTGTAGACTCCAAGCGTAGTTGCTCCTAAAAGGCAAAATAAAAAGGTTTTTCAATCTACACTAATTTGTGGAGAACGTCAGAAGTATGTTAATTTTACCAGCTGCTTGCAATAATCTTTCCAGCTCTCCTCATTCAAACCAAAGTTGAAAAAATCTGATGTATCAACACTTGGATATTTCCATGGTTTCTCCTCAAAATTCTCAATATCAACATCAAATATAGTCCTGAAAACAATTGGCAGGTTTAAATATAAGCACTGAAAATTACAAAGAAACACAGTGGAGAAGAAGCTTAGAAGAGAAAAAGTTCAGCAAATCAGCATAGAAGACGAACAGTGGTAAATAGGAACAACGAAGAAGAGGAATAGTGAGCAGAGTCTGGAGAAGACAAACAGTGAGAAGAGAGTTCGTGATAGCTTTTGCACTTAAGGATAATATTTTACAATGTGAATATGCTTTTTCATCTTTTGCACTGACAGCATTAATAATGCGAACCTGCTTTTATATTCTGCACTGGCAGTAATATTTTATATTCTATTCTTTGTTTTTTCTATTTTGTTTTTTTTCTCTATAAAAAATTAATATTATTTAAGGTTCTGTTTATTTTATCTCTTGGTAAAGAAAAATTAATTATTGTTTAACTTAGTACATGAGTGTTATTATATTTTATTGATATGAAATTAGTTGTTTATTAATATTTTTTATTTAATTTCTTTTGTAAAAATTGCAGTTATTACTTAAATTACTATATAATTATTCTTATATTTGTTTATTTTCAATATACTTTTAATGCAAAATTAGTTATTTTTAAAGGATTCTTTTTATTTATATTTTTAAAAGAAAATCAATTTGAATTAGTATATAATTTTTATTGTAATACCTCATTTCCATCTTTTCATCCTCTCACCCAAATGCACACCTTGTCTTTCCTTCTCTAAGTTTTTCCTCTACCTTCGTCCCTTCGAATCTCATCTTTTTTTCAAAATTTGATCGCATTTTGCAATAATTAGAGTACTAAGGATCATATCTGCTGAATAATCTTATCACAAAGCTTCTAGTGCTAGAGTTTTCATAGTAAAGCTAGGAGCTTCTCAAGAGCTTGAGAGTTTTAGGTAAAGGAAGCTACCTTAGATAATCTTAGTAGAACAATCTTGTGTTGCATGTTGAGTTTGAGGTTCATTGGTGCATACATGTCTGAAACTCTTATGCATGAGTGTTTAATGCATGCTTTATGTGAAGCCCAAGTGAGATAGATTCGTTTCTATAAATTGTCTAAATTCTGGAGCAGGAGGTTTCATCTAAGTCACTTAAGTGAGAGTATCGTATGATACCCTCACTAAAGCGAAATCAAAAGCACTTAAGTAGAGGTATCGTCTAAGTCACTCTAGTGAATGCTTCATCTAATGCCCTCACTTGATAGAACTATCTTCGCTCAATTGGAGATATCGCCTAACACCCATTTTCAAGTGGTTTTTCCTAGTTTTTTTTTTAATATTTTTGTTATGTTTATGCGTAGAAATTTTGAATTGTGTGCTTGAATAAGTTATGACTTTATATAAGGTGAATTGTAATGTATACATAAGGTGAATGACATGTTTATGTATGATAAAAAACTTATATGATGAAGGAAGAAATATGAAATACATATATATGAATAAGAATATATGTTGAGTATGTCGTGATATATATGAATGAAATGTCTGAAAGTTGAGGTCACAAATCAAAGATGACATATGAATCATGGCTAAATGTATGTACTATGCAAAGATCTATGTTGTAAGAGAGATCTAACTTCACTAATGGTCTACATGAGTTCACTAATGGTCTAACTCATGTAGACTAAGACATCAACTGGTGAGAAGTTGAAGGGGAGTTTATTGTATCATCAGAACACATATTGAGGTCTGGATATGGTTTGCATACTTGAGGGTACTAAAATGGATCAGATTTTAGTCTCTAATAGAGAATGCTTAATATGGGTCGTTCAGAAGACGTCAATAGATATCTTGTTTCTGAAAGGCATCAATAGAGAATGCTTAATATGGGTCTTTTAGAAGGAATTAGACACTTCATATTGTTTTCATAAAGCATGTATATAAATGCTTTATGTGAATACTAGAGTCTATTTCGTACATTTGAGTTTTGTACATACCTCTCTTGGGTGATAGTTTAATGTTATTCTTTTTCTTTTAGGGTGCTACATTTATTATATTCTTTATCTTTTATTTTTCTATAAAAATGAGTGGTTGTTTAAGGATTAAGTTTATTTTATGTCATAGGTTACACAAGTTTATTTATCATGTATCTTATGATTCATAATAAGATTCTACAATTTAAAATACATGAAAAACAATTCACAGTTTGAATCTCGATTCGATAACTAAGGTCTAAGATTCTAGACACTACTCTACTAAATTACAATACTACTTATCCACTCAAAAAAGGACTTCCATTTTGTAATGCTTATGTCATAGGAAATAATTAATTTAATTAAAAAAGCTTTCTCAAAAAGTTCACAGCAACAAAAGAAAAGTGATTATTCCCCCAAAATAAGCTACTCTAAATCACTTTTGTGGTAGGTGGCATCAATTGTCTCGTGCTGAGGTCAGGTGGACCAAGTCACAATCAAATCATAATGTCTGGGGTGTTACACTCTTAAGTAGAAAGAGTTGCATCCTAACTATCCTTTTAGTCTAATGGCAAATGCTCGATCCAACTGTTGGTATTAGAGCTAAGGTCAAAAGTTCAATTTTCAACAAGACAATTGCTAAGAGAGAGATTAATTGTCCCGTGATAGAAGTTAGGTAGGCTAAGTCACAATCAAATCATGGTGTTTGGGGCGTTATGCTCTTAAATAGAAAGATTTGCACTTTGGCTGACAACTATATCAATCCAACAACTTCAAATCTAGGGGCTAATACAACTAAACAAAATGAAATTTAGTTCAAGAAAATTTAAAATTACTTGTGAGAAGGAAGTGTGAATTCCAATCCACCACCAAAACCGCGCCCTGCAGTAGCACTGCCCCAACTAGGTAATCCAGGACCTCCATGAAAACCCTTTTGCATAGCAGTAGGCCCTTTTAGTCCAGGTGGTCTCCAATCCCCTCTACCTCGACCAGCCATGTTAACGAGTGGACGAATCTGACCAGGAGGCCCTCCTGGAGTAGAAGAAGTAGCTCCAGGCATTAGTGCTGCACCAGGCCTAACATACTGATACTGTGCAACGACAAAATAAAAATAATTAGATTTTCCATTTCAATAAGCCACAATTTATCATATGTAAGAAAACCAAGAACTATCGTGAAATCAACAGATGAAATACTAAAATGTCTTGAAAAAATACAGCTAGATTCTTCCCTTCTTTAAAAATTGCAAAGAAAAACCAATACCACTTGTTAAGGTCAAAAACTTCACTTGAAAGACCCAGTTCAATTCAAGCTGTCAACAATCCCCCTTTATGGACAATTTGTAAAGCCACAAATTCCACCCGCCCTGGCCTTTGATTTCAATAGCCGCACTTCTATTAATTGTGCCAATAATTTACCAAAAAACAGCATCTAGCCAAAACTAGTTTCTCTTATTACAGATATTCAAAGACTAAGATGGACACAAAAGTCAATTTTTGTTCAAAAGATCTAAAGATGAAAGAAATACGTACAAGCATGAAATTTTTAACATGGCCCCACCAGAATAGTTCACAACAAAAAAGGTGGTCAAATATATTTTACCCACACAACAAATAATATATCATTGCATTAACATTAGACTAAGCTTGTCCCGTCTTTGAGCCCAAGCTTCAGATAATATACAACAACAGACTGAGTACAACAACATGCACAAACTAGTAAAAAACATATACACAAATACCCATGATGAACCGCTGCTTAATAATTTAACGACATAAAGAAGCAGAAAATATCTTCCTAAACAAAAGACAATTAAATTAAAGCTAACTGGAATCACGCTCACACCTAGTGATACAGGAAATCAGTACAAATTTCAACACACAGTCATCCAGATTTCCATGACCATATCATTTTTAAAGTAGTTAAATACTATTTGTCATAGTTCAGAGTTTTCCCTTTCTTTCGTCCTTTTCAAGTTTTCGTAAAAAAAAAGTGTATTTTTTAAGCTGTACAATTACAACTACAGTTCTACCAACTGCAAACATGCAATTTTGCACTTCGATTCACACTACAATGTACCTGAACAAACAGTTCATTCTGCACTTCAAATCATCAAAGTTCATTTGACAAAATAAAATAATCTCCTACAGCAAGTTGTACAATTACAACTACCATTCTACCAACTGCAAACACACAATTTGGCACTTCTATTCACACTACAATGTACATGACCACCAGTAATGCTCTTTTAATCAACACTGACCTTAAACTGGGAATGAAAGGGGTGATATCCATGATTGCTATACCCAATCTTCGGCGCCACAGCACCCCCAGCCTTGGCCAATTCGCCGGCGGCATCCTTCCTCTCACCCTCCCCCGCAGCCACGGCAGCATTCTCCCCCCACTCCTGCTCCTCCACACCCTGATTCGGATCACCACCAGCCACAATCACAAGCTCTTCATCCCCGTCTTCCTCTCCCTCGTCACCCTCCACCATCCCTCCCCGTTCCATGGCCATGTGGTTGTTCTCGTTCAACACTATCTTCAAATCATCCTCGCTATCCGTGTCCCAATCATCCCCCTCACCGCCTTCTTCAGCCGGTGCCTCGCCGGCCAGGCCCGGAATAACCGGAGAGCCATCGCCACCGTCGTCCTCCTCCTCGATGTCGAATTTCACCTCCCTGTCGATCGGATCAATTCCCGCGTCGGCGCCGGCGAGGCTGGAATCCGTCTGCGGTTCCCCCTCGGGAATTTTTGCCGGCTCCTCGGCAGCCGAGGGCTGCGGTTCTAGCGCGTCGGAGAGAGGAAGCTGGTTGCGCGCAGGCGAAACATCGAAAGATGCATCGCCGGGGATCTGTGCGGCGTTTAGATTGAGGTTGAGATCGATGGAAGGAGGCGCAGGAGAAGATTGCTGTGGCTGCGACGCAGAGGATGAAGGTGAAGCAAAGGGACGGAGAACGTCAGTGTATAAATCTCCGAACTCATCGTCGTCTTCCATTGGATGAAGAAGAGAGTTTGAACGAGAAAAAGAGAGAGAAAGTGCGTGCGTCTGTGTTGAAGAGAGGGTTTTGTAGGTTTGGCAACTGATGCCACAGCTTCGGTGTTTGTTCTATGGACTCAGCTTCATATTTGCCTAGGTTAAACCACCATTTTAGTTCTTTTATAAATTACCACTAACTGCATTTTCACTTCAAAAATAAAACCTCAAATAATTAACATACATTAATTTCATTTCATTCTTAATTTTTAATAATTATAAACTTAGGTTACAAGAATAAATAAAAATTTAGGTTACAAGAATAAATAAAAAATTTATATAAAAAAGTATGTGAAGTTATAACTTCGATATTTATTTAATGTTTTTTTGTTTATCTAATTTTCTATATTTTATTATTATGTCGAAATTTATACGTACATGACATCACTTGACTAATAAAAACACAAGTAGTATCACCTCGGGCTTCGTATTTCAATATGATATTTTATTTAAATAAACTAAAAAATAATAATTTAACTATCTTGTATTGTATGATAAGAAGATAATTGAACCACATATATATAGTTGTATTATAATAAAAATATTGATTGCATGACACCAACATTAAAACTATACAAATATTAGATTATATTAAAAACTACATAAATTTGTTAAAAGAATACATTATTCATGTAGAGTGTGTTAAGTAGAGAGTTTGAAAAGTATCTGAGTGGTTATGTAAGTAAAATAATATAATTTTTCGTAAGAAAATGTGATTGTAACGATAATAAAATGTGTGAATAACAAAATTTATGATCAAGAGAGATTGTATAATATAATATTTGATGTTTTGTTAAATATTAATTATATTAAAAAAAATGTCATATAATTGTTTTGTTGTAAGCATATAAATTTATATAACAACTTAATTAAACTAAACAACTTAATAATGTAGCTTTATTTTGAAAAATCTCTTCAAATTTTTTATCTCTATTGAAGTAATATTGAACTTAAATATTTTAGAGAGACAATTCTTATTTTTATGTCAAGAATTTTTTATTTTTATATTAGAGAATTTGAATTCATGGGACATTCATATCATCTTAAAATCATTCAATGGCAAAAACTTGAATAATCTTTTAAGTGATATGTTTTCAATAAACATACTTTACAATTTCTTTCTCAATTAACTCATGAACCATATATTATACTTAAAAATTTAGTTTGTTAGAAGCAACATTACAAAACAAACAATATATTTCAATAGTTCACATAAAATTTCATAAAACATAAGCATATATTAAAAAAATTCTCTATATACCAAGAACTATCTCAAAAGAAAAACAATAATTTTAAAAATAGTTCATAGGGGAAGTTCAAAGACAACATCTTGTTGAATCAATGATCATATTATTAGATGAATCAAATTGTTCCACGTACTCTCTTAAATATATTTGAAGATCTTATGAAAAGTCAATATTTATGAAGACATGGAGTGTGCTAATAAGGTTTATGTGGTGTAAGATGATTATTGTAAATTTTCTACATTTGATTAGATCTTGTATTGCATTTAAAAAGCTCCCCAAAATCACAAAGAACCATTATTGGTAATAGGTAGAATTTTAGCCCATTGAAATGTGATTTTAATCCATTAAAATGTGTTTGATTATCTAGATAAGGCTACAATAAATATTTTAATTGATTAAAACACCCAGTTAATCTATTCAAATCAATAGTTATGTTTGAACTTGTAATGTTTAATCATATTTTTTTTTCTTTAATCTATTAAAATCATTATGATTTATTTGTTTCTTGAAGACGTTGTCTTGAAGGTTTTGTTTGTATTTTGAAAGTTTTGTGTTTCTTTCGAATCGTTCTATTTTAATCAATTCAAACAATAAATTAATATATTAAAATCAATTACAAAGTGATTTTAACAAATTAAAACGTGTTAAAACTTTGAGTGCTTCTTTTGGGAATTTATTTTATGTAATTAAAGAGGTTTTAATTGATTAAAATACTCCTATTGTGATTTTATAAACTCTTTCTTTCGCTAAAACAAGTGTAGAAAATCAATTGAGATTTTTTGAATCTCATTTCTATTTCTAAGACAAGATTTATATAAGTCATATTTTTCTTGAAGCTTTCTTTGAGCAATTGTAACAAATATCTTGGTTGGAGCTGGAAAACATATTTTCTCACCTAGTGTATCTTATTATTGTTGTTCTTTTCTTGTCCAAGTGATATTGTTCTCAATTTTTCTGTTTTTTTTTTTTTTTTGTTTTTTTTTTAATTTGTTTTGGTTTTTTGTTTTTTTTTCTTTTTTGGGTTTTTTAAGGTTTTATATTGTGTTTTTTAAGGTTACAGGTTTAA